>Ga0208855_1000013_pt1 | contig 109372 bp, 113 predicted proteins | sample LakMenEpi17May12_FD_150708 | JGI IMG/M metagenome (GOLD analysis project Ga0208855, IMG submission 150708) | Freshwater microbial communities from Lake Mendota, WI - 17MAY2012 deep hole epilimnion (SPAdes) | ecosystem: Environmental > Aquatic > Freshwater > Lentic | place: Lake Mendota...
AACCCATTTGAACGAACACTTATCAGCCTTGAAGGAAAAAACCTGAATTCAGGAAACACCTTGTTCATCCGTGATAAGTCATTTGTAGGGGCGAGATTGGAAAGTTCACCCAAGGTTAAGCTTCATGGTTTTCAGTTCTGAATCGCCTAACAAGGCGCTGCACCGGAAGGCTACTTCGCTGCGCTCCGTAGCCGCCGGTGAGCTTGGACGTTCGAAGGATCAGGCAGGAGAGCGAAGCAATTGGTGTGAATGCAAGGAGCATGGCATCAAGTGTGTGGTAGACGACACAAGCATCTGGACAGTCGATTGACTGCCCAGATGCTTGAGGTCATGATCCTTCGCTTCGACTCTGACCTGAGCTAGGTTAAGCAGAAAGCCCGGGCACAGACATGATTACAGCATCTGCCTACACAGCTGTGATTCGACAGGATGGTCCTTGGTGGATTGGATGGGTGGAAGAAGTTCCTGGAGTGAATGTTCAAGAGCAGAGTCGCGAAGCGCTTCTGGAATCACTTAGAGAGGTTCTCCGCGAAACTCTGGAATTCAACCGTCAGGATGCCTTAGAAGCTGCAGGCCCAGGGGCTGAATAGCCACGAGATGTTTGTTCATTGGGCATTTGATTTCACTGAGGTTCTTGGAAACCCTGTGGCACTATTTCAGTTGCCAAGGCTTGGACATCTAGACAGCCTGTCCGCTGCCTAATCTGCCCTTCGATGGGCAATTCTTCTGGTCTGAAGTGCTGGCTGCAGGCCCTGCTTGGGGGCGTGCTGGCGGGCTGGGCCCTGGCGCCGCAGGCCGTGCCCGGGCTGCAGCTGGCGGCCGTGCCGCTGCTGTGGCTGGCCCTGGCCCTGCTCTGGCGGCTGCAGGAGTGGCCCGCGGGCGAGCGGCTGGCGGCCCTGTGGGGTGGGCTGGCGGTTTTGCTGAGCCACCGCTGGTTGCTGGCGCTGCACCCGCTCGACTGGATCGGCGTGCCCCTGCCCCTCAGCCTGCCGCTCTGCTGGCTGCTGCTGCTGAGCTGCGGCGGATTGGCGGCGCTGTTGCTGCTGTTCTGGAGCGCCCTGGCCCGCCGGCTGGGGCCTCGGCGGCCCAGCACTGCCCTGCTGCTGGCGGCGCTGTGGGGACTGGTGGAGGTGCTGCTGGCGCGGGGACCGCTGTTCTGGTTCGGCCTGGGGGCGGCCGCCCTGCCCGGCAACCCGGCCCTGGCGGGGCTGGCGGCGTTGGGCGGATCGGGGCTGCTGGCGGCGCTGCAGCTGTTGATCGGCTGGGGGCTGTGGCGGCTGCTGGAGCAGCGGCCGGGCTGGCGCGGCTGGACTGGGGCGGCCTTGCTGCTGCTGGCGCTCCACGGGCTGGGGGCGGCGCAGCTGCAGGCCGGTGGGATGGCCGCCGCCGCCGCAGCTGGCGCCCCTGCTGCCGAGCACCCCAGCGAGCGGGTGCTGCTGGTGCAGCCGGCGGTGCCGACCCGTGAGAAGCAGCAGTGGCCGGCGCGGCGGCGGCTGGAGCGGCAGCTCCTGGCGGCCCTGGCGCAGGCGGAGGCGGCCGGCGCCGACCTGGTGCTGCTGCCGGAGGGGGCCCTGGGGCTGGAGCCGCTTTTGGCGGAGCCGGCGCCCGTGGAGCTGATCAGCGGCGGCTTCCGCTGGCAGGCGATGAGCGGTGCAGGCAGTGGGGTAAACAACGATGAGCAGCGCAGCGCCCTGCTGCGCTTTGCGCCGGGGGAGCGGCGCTTCAGCGGCGCCCTCGACAAGCACCGCCTCGTGCCCCTGGGGGAATGGGTGCCGTTCAGCGGACTGGTGCGCTGGAGCGGCCTCTCGGCGGTGGGGGGCGTGGCGCCGGGCGCGCCTTCCCGGCTGCTGCCGCGGCCGCCGGCGGCGCCGGCCCTGGCCGGGGCGATCTGTTACGAAATCGCCGATGGCGCGGCCCTGCGCCAGGCCGTGCGGGAGGGGGCCGGCTGGCTGCTGGCCAGCGCCAACCTCGATCCCTACCCGCCACTGCTGCAGCGGCAGTTCACGGTGCTGGCACGGCTGCGGGCGATCGAGGCGCGCCGCTGGCTGGTGAGCGTGGCCAACACCGGCCCCAGCCAGCTGATCGACCCGGCGGGCCGGGTGGAGCGCAGCCTGCCGGCGGGCGTGCCGGCCACCGGCCTGGTGACGGTGCCCGCCCTGGGGGGGCTCACGCCCTACGGCCGCTGGGGTGAGCTGCCCCTGCTGGGCCTCGGCCTGGCCGGCCTGCTGCAACTGGTGAGGGCCCGGCCGGCCAGGTGAGCACAGGCGCTCTGCCAGACCAGACCAGACCAGACCAGACCAGACCAAGTCAGGCCCACCAGGTCGTGCTTTGCCGGAATTGACAGGCAGGGATCAGGACCAGGCCGGGTTCGTCGACCCCCTGGGTGTTTCTTGAGCCTCGCGTCAGCCCCGGGACCAATCAGCGGGCCTTGGCCGGCGGGAGGTTGTTGCGTAGTTCTAGGGTGGTTGGGCCTGAGCGCAGTCCCATGCGAATCACGCAGTGTGATGACGAGGTCGTGGTTGCCTTCAGCGGCGGTGAAGCTTCCCGCTTGATGGATGCCTGCGCGATGGTTGTGCTGGCCGCCGAATCGGTGCCCGACGTGCGCCTGCCTGCCGATCTGGCTGGTCTGCTGTGCGACCTGTTCGACGGCCTGCGGATCTCCCTGGATTCAGCCGGGGGCAGCGACCAGCCCCATGGTGTAGCCAGTTCACTGCAAGGCCCATGAAGGTCACACACCACGGTGACGAGCACCTGCTCTGCCTCACCTCGGAAGAAGTGGGCCTGCTGGTGGACCTCTGCCACGCCGGAGCGTTCTCCGACCTGCTGCCGCGCTCGCGGGCCAAGCGCCGGCGCCTGGAGAGCTTTCTGGGGGATGTGCGCACCACACTGATGCGCACGGCCCAGGGTCAGCGCCGCCCCCAGCCGTCGGTTCAGGCCTGAGGGCGGCATTGGTCTGGCATCGGTAAAGTTTGCGAAGACGAGGCGTCAGCCAGCCGATGCACGTGCCCATGCCTTCCAGGCCGCTCCGCCCCAACCGCTGGAGCGGAGGCCTGGTGGCCCTGGCCAGCGGGGCCCTGATGCTCGGCCACACCCTGCAGCCGCTGGTGGCCTTCGCCCAGGCCCCGCAGCAGGAGCAGGGCCAGCCCGCCACCGCCACCTCAACCGACACCCCAGCCGCCACCCAAGCGGCCACCCCAGCCGCCGATCCCGCTGCCACACCGGCCGCCGCGCCCACGATCGATCCGGCGCTGTATGTGCAGGACGCCTACATTCTCGGGCCCGGTGATCAGGTGCGGCTCACGGTGCTGGATCCGGGCGCCAAGGACCTCAACGGCACGTTCGACGTCCTCAACGACGGCAGTGCCTCGTTTGCCCTGCTCGGTTCGGTGGTGCTCTCGGGCCTCACCCTCAACCAGGCCCAGCTGTGGCTGCAGTCGCTGTATGCGCGCCACCTGCTCCGGCCGGCCCTGAACCTCACGGTGCTGCGTCCCCGGCCGCTGCAGGTGTCGGTGGTGGGCGAGGCTGTGGCACCGGGGCTGTACACGCTCACCAGCGGTGAAGTGACCCAGGTGGAGGGGCTTGCGGCTGGCTCTGGGGGAGGCGGAGGGGTGAGCCTGAGCGGCCTGCCCACGGTGGTGACGGCGATTCAGAAGGCGGGCGGGCTCACCCTCAACGCCAACCTGGCGGACGTGCGCCTGCAGCGGCGCATCCCCGGCGATGCCAGCCAGCTGCGCGAAACCCAGCTGAACCTGATCAGCCTGCTGCGCGCCGGCGACAAGGCCCAGAACCCGTTCCTGTTCGACGGCGACACGATCGTGATCGGTACGGCCCCCACGCCCGACCGGGAGGTGATGGAGCTGGCGGCGGCCAACCTCTCGCCGCAGCAGATCAACGTCACGGTGGTGGGCGAGGTGGTGACGCCGGGGCGGCTGAACCTGGCGGCGAACACGCCCGTGGTGCAGGCCGTGCTCGCGGCCGGTGGCCCGAAGAACTTTCGCGGTAAGCGCAGCGATGTGGAGCTGGTGCGGATCAACCGCAACGGCACGGCCACCCGCCAGCTGATCACGATCGACTACAACCAGGGGGTGAGCGGTCTGCGCAACCCACCGCTGCGCGACGGCGACACGGTGGTGGTGAACCGCAGCAACTTCGCGGTGGCCACCGATGCCCTCGATGCGGTGACCACACCGATCACGGGCCTGGTGAGCGTGTGGGGCCTGGTGCGGCTGATCCAGGACAACTGACGCCGTTGCGTCTAACCTGCCGCCGCAACCAACCTTTTCCATGCCACCCCGCCCCTCGCCCCCGCCGGGCAGCCCGGTGCTCTGGGCGCTGCTGATCAACGGCCTGTTCTGGGGCGGGCTGTTCGGCGGGGAGGCCCTGCTGCGCCGGCTGCAGCCGGCCCGGCAGGCCCGCACACCGGCACCCGCACCTCCCCAGCCTGCTGGGGCAGCTGTGCAGGATCTGCTCAAGCCCGATCCGCAACGCCAGGCTGGCCCGCCCCTGCCCCCAGCGGCCGCCGCCGTCAGGGTGGACTCCAGCCCGGCGACCAGCGCGGTGCCCCCTTCCACCCCGGCCGTCTGGGTGGCGCCGGCCGCCGCTGTGGCCCAGGCCGCGGCAGCGGAAGCGGCGGCCTTGAACCCCGGGCCCATGGCCCCCCTGGCCCAGCAGCTCAGCGGTGCCGATGCCCTGGGGGGGGAGATCACCCTGGCCAGCCTGCAGGAGCCCCGCATGCTGCCGGCGGCGCGGGCGGAGCAGCAGCGCTGGCAGCGCTCGGGTAATCCGCTGGCGCCGCTGCCGCTGTACTGGCAGCACAGGCTGAAGCAGGAGCTCGCGGGCGGACCGCCGATCCAGCGGGCCCTGCTGGTGCGGGTGCCGGTGCAGCAGCTGCTGGAGCCTGAGGAGGTGGCTGTGCTGATCGATGACGCGGGCGCCGCCGAGGCGCTGAACCTGCCCCGCCAGCCCCAGGTGCGCGCCGCGGTGGAGGCCTGGGCCAGCCGCCAGCAGCCGGCCCAGGAGGGCCAGCGGCAGGCGGTGGTGATCGCCGCCGAACCGCTGCCCGTGGCTGCGGCGGTGAACCCGCCGATCGCCAGTGAGCGGGTGGTGCCCTCTACACCGGCGCCGATCGCCGTGCCGATCGTGTCTGAAACGCCTCCACCGGCAGCAGCCCCCGAGCCAGCCGCCGCAGAGTTCTGAGGGCCGACTCAGCCCAGCACCTGCTCGAGCAGGGCCAACTGGCTCATGATTGGCTGGGCCTGGGGATGGCAGCGGCGCACCAGGGCCAGGGCCTCGAGCAGGGGCATGCCTTCGCTGCGGCAGAGCAGGGCCACCGCCAGCAGCGGCGAGCGCTCCTGGCCGGCCCAGCAGTGCAGGTAGAGGGCTCCCTGGGGCTGGGCGTAGAGCTCGGTGAGCTGGTGGATCGCCTGGCGCAGCAGGGATTCTTCGAGGGCTTCCGCGCTGCGGTGGTCGGGCAGGGGTAGCTGGCGGCTCTGCCAGTGGGGCGGCGGGTCCCAGGCGGCCTCGCTGGGGTGGCAGCAGCTGAACACCCGCTGGATGCCGCAGGTTTCCAGGGCCTGCCAGTGGCCGGGCTGGCGGGGGAAGGCACCGATGGCCAGGCGACCGCTGCGGATCCAGCTGAAGGGCTGGGGCAGGGCGCTGGCGGGTGACGGCATCGGTGGTGTCGGGGGCGCCCCCTGTCAAGCTCTCATTTCAGCATGGTTCGGCGCGGATGGACTTTCGCATCCAGCGTTTTTCGGATAGGTTCAGGAGGTCTGGCGAAGATGCTCGAGACCGTCTCGCATCTCCCTTTCTCCTTTATACCATTGGTGTGTTAAAGAGGAAACCTAGATGTGCCTCACTGCTCTGCAAGGAGCTGAATCAGCCAGCCTTAATGCGGGGTTTGGCTAGCCTGAATCTCGTTTTTCTTGACCTGAACCAGTCCTCAACAAGTCCTCAACAAGTCCTGAGTCAGTCCTGAGTCAGTCCAGTACAAGTCGTTTCGAGGTTGTCTTCCCAGGTGCAGTCCCCCATGTCGTCCACCGCTGCTGCCGCTGGTGCCCCGCCCGCTGAGGCAGGTTCCACCCGGATGGACGTTGGCCAGGCCATGACCCTGGTCCCCGCGGCGCTGCCGGCGGAGCAGAAGGACGACGACGAGATCGACCTCGGCCAGGTGATGGCGCTGCTGCGTCGCCGCAGCCGGCTGGCCCTCAGCGTGGCGGCCCTGATCTTTGCCCTGGGCGGGTTGCTCACCCTGCGCCAGCGGATCTTCAGCCCGATCTACCAGGGCAGCTTCAGGCTGCTCGTCACCGATCCGATCAGCGAGAAGGACCAGCCCGGCGGGGGCGGCGCTGGCGACGGGTCGGCCCTGCAGGAACTGGCCCTGCGCGGGGCCGGCAGCGTGAGCAGCACCCAGGTGCTCATTCAGGTGCTTCGCAGCCAACTGCTGCTACAGCCTCTCGCCGAGCGCCTGAACCTCGAACCGGGCGAGATCGCCGGCCGGCTCAGCGTGGAGGACGCGGTGAGGAGCAGTCCGGGCGTGCTGAGTGTGGAGCTGGAGTGGCCGGATCCGGCTGAGGGCAAGCAGGTGCTGGAGGCCCTGGCCCAGCAATACCTCACCTACTCCCTGCGCCAGCGCCAGGAGCGGCTGCAGCAGGGCCTGACTTTTCTCGACGAACAGGCCCCGGCCCTGCAGGCCAATGTGGATCGCCTGGAGGCTGAGCTGTCGGCCTTCCGCAAGGCCAACAGCTTCATCGAGCCTGCCGCCAATGCCGAGCAGATCCAGGAGCAGCGCAACGCCCTGCAGAGCAGTGCCCAGGCGTTGCAGCAGAAGCAGGCCCAGCTGCAGAACCTGGTGGCGGCGGTGCAGGCCGGCCGACTGCTGGGGCAGCAGTTTGAAACCCAGGAGCTGGTTACGGACGTGGCTCCCCAGCTGCGCACCCAGCTGAACGAGGTGGAGCAGGAGCTGGCCCAGGCCCAGGCCACTTACCGCAGCGACAGTCCGGCGGTGGCCAATCTGCGTGCTCGGCGCGACCAGCTGCGCCGGCTGCTCCAGCAGCGGGAGCTGGATGTGCTGGCCACCCAGCTGAGCGACAACCAGGCCCAGCTGCGGGCGGTGCAGGCCCAGCAGGCCCAGCAGGCCGGCAATCTGCGCCGCAACCCCGACCTGATCAGGCAGTTTGATGCCATCCAGCAGCGGCTGGAGGTAGCCAAGACCAACCTGGCGAGCTATCTGGCGGCGCGGGAGAACTTCCGCCTGGAGGTGGCCCAGCGCACGGTGCCCTGGCAGGTGATCGACCCGCCGCGGTTCGGCGAGCGGCCGGTGAAGCCCAGCCTGAGCCGCAATCTGCTGCTGTGGGCCCTGCTGGGCACGGTGGGCGGCCTGGCGGCAGCGGTGGTGCGCGACCGGCTCGACCATGTGTTCCACAGCTCGCGGGAGGTGGAGGAGGCCCTGGGCCAGCCGCTGCTGGGCAGCATCCCCCACCTGCCGGTGGGCGAGGGGCAGACGGTGGCCCAGGCCCTGGCGGCCCTGCCCGCGGAGCGGCGCTTCGGGGTGCGCGAATCGCTGCGCAACCTGTTCGCCAGCTTCCGGCTGCTGCGGGCTGGCAAGGCCCTGCGGCTGCTGCTGATCACCTCCAGCAGCCAGGCGGAGGGCAAGACCACCGCCGCCTCCCTGTTCGCCCAGACCCTGGCCGACCTGGGCCAGAAGGTGCTGCTGGTAGACGCCGACATGCGCCGGCCGCGGGTGCATCGCTACACGGGGCTGGACAATGGCGCCGGCCTCTCCAACCTGCTCACCAATCCCCAGTCGCCCAATGGCGCGGCGGTGCGGGAACTGATCCAGACGGCCAGCGAGGGCCTCGATGTGCTGCCGGCGGGCGACGTGCCCCCGGATGCGGCCAAGCTGCTCAGCTCGGAGCGCTGCCGCGACCTGTGCCAGGTGATCCGCGCCCTGCCCGGCTACGACGTGGTGCTGTTCGACAGCCCGCCGGCGCTGGAGCTGGCCGACCCGGTGCTGCTGAGCGAGCACCTCGACGGCCTGGTGTTCCTGGTGAGCATCCAGCGGATCGACCGGAGCCTGCCCGAGCAGGCCCTGCGCCGCATCCAGGCCGGCGGGGTGGACGTGCTGGGGGTGGTTGCCAACTATGTGGCAGCCCCGGCCGGCGGCACCTCCGGCTACGGCGGCTATGGCTATGGCTATGGCTATGGCTATGGCTATGGCTACAGCCGCTACGGCCAGGGTTACAACCGCTATCTGCCTGCGGGTGAGAGCGAGGGTGCCAGCCCGGCCCCCGCCGGGCGCCGCACCCGCGCATCCCGCCGGCTGAAACGGCTGAGCAAGCGCCTGCTGGGCTGGCTCGATCGACGCGGCTGAAGCGAGCAGCCAGGCACCACACCACATCTGGTGTCGCAATCCACCCAAAAGCGAACAAAAGCCTGAGGCGCCAGGTGCGACTTCCCCCTCAGCCGCCAGGCGTCCCAGCCGGAACGAACCCCGAGGCAGTCGCATCCCAGCAACACTCGGCGCCACCAGCTGCCGCACTCCCCTTAGCATGTGTTGATCATGCACAGGGCATCGTGGCAGTCGGCAAGAGTCCACAGCACCCCTCAGAGCGAGCCACAGAGCGGGTAGCCGTGTTGATGACACCCACAGAAAAGGCTGCCTATGCCGATCGGGCCAACAGCCTTGGCCTTTCACTCGGCCAGTTTTTCCGTGAGGCGGGAGCGGCGTACGCCCACCGCAACGCTGAAGCCGAAACGCGCTCCCTCGCGGAAGCGGAAGCCCTGGAAGCGGCCCTCAGGCAGCTGGAACTCAGCACCAGTCGCACCGAGCGAACCCTGGATGTGGCACTGGCCGAGGTGAGAGCTGCCTTGGGCGCTCAGCCATGAGCGTTACCGATCGGATTCTCTCGGCTCTCACCACCGTGATCCGGATGAACGACAAGGTGGAAGAGATGGCTGGGCTGATGAAGGAGCAGCAACGCCGCCTCGACGACCTCCAGGGCCGAGTGATCCGCCTGGAAACGGTGCTCGAGCTGGCCCTGCATCGATCGTCGGGGGCTTCCGGCCGGTTTCTGGAAGCGGATGGTGACCCAGCCGACGCCTGACACCACACCACATCTGGTGTCTCCACTCCCCGAAATCTGTAGGGCCGGTGCACGGACTTCCCTCCAGAGCCGCCAGGACTCCAGCCCGGCCAACTCCCGTGGCTTCCGCCCCTTCTCAGCCAGGAGACGGTGGTGAACCTGCTCCCACCAAGCCTCCTGCACGCCTTACGCTGGTAAGACGTTCGAATCGGGGCGCTATGGATGCGCTGCTCACCCTGTCATCCAAGGGCCAGCTGGTGATTCCGTCGCGGTTGCGTCAGTTGTTGGGTCTACAGCCAGGCGACCGGCTGGCCTTGAGCCTGGAGGTTGATGGGCTGCGGCTGGTTCCCGAGGATCGGGAGAAAACCCGCTCTGCCCGCGCCTTGATCGGCTGCGCTGGATACCAGGGGCCGCCCCTGAGCTTGGAGCAGATGGATCCGGCACTCTTCGCCGAAGCATGAGCTTGCCTGTGGCGCTCGACACCAACGTGCTGGTGCGCCTGCTGGTGAACGACGATCCGGCCCAAGCCGAGCAGGCGGCAGCGCTGATCGATGCCAGTGCGGCCTGTTTTGTGCCAATCACCGTAGCTCTGGAGCTGGAATGGGTGCTGCGAGGGGCCTACAAGTTGCCTCGTGAGGCGGTGATCACGGCTTTTGAGGGGCTGTTGGCCATTCGCCATCTCCATCTGGAGCAGGAAGAGCTCGTGAGGCGAGCACTGGAGTGGCACCGGCAGGGGATGGATTTTGCCGATGCGCTCCACTTGGCTCGTAGCGAGGGCTGTGGAGCGCTAATCAGCTTCGATCGGCAATTGGCCTTGGTGGCTGGGCAGCTGAACGTCCAGCCAACAGTCAAGAGCCCTTGATTGGGAAGGCCGACCAGCCCGCTCGGTTGCCGCCCTGCATTGATGTCCATGCCATTTCCGCAACTGCTGCGCGCAAGGGTGAAGCAGCCTTCTCCGCAGGAGTGGCCCTGCTCGATCCAGGGCCCGGCCGACTTGACCGCCTGGCTGGCTGCCAGCAGCTGAAGCGGGGCCTTGATTCGGCTGCTCAGGATTTCGTGCCGCCGGCGGAGCGAGTGGGCTTCCCCCTGGCTGTTTCAGAGCCGCCCCGACCGCATTCTCAGCCTGCTGGATAGATTGTCAGCTGATGCCGGCGGCTACAGCTTTTCAGCTCCTGCCCTGCAGCCGAAGGCTTCCATTCGGCATGGCTCCCTCAAACCATCGCTACGCTGAAGGCAGTGCAGGCCTGGCACGATGACCCTCACCACCAGCCCAGCCCCAGCTCTGCGCCTGCCTCAGGATCTGCACCTCACACCGGAGCAGTTCGAACTGGTGTGCGCCGAGAACCGTGATGCAGTGCTTGAGTTGGCTGCGGATGGCCGTGTCATTGCGATGACGCCGACGGGCAGTGAAACCGGAGCCCGCAACAGTGAGCTGCTCTTTCAGCTCAAGCTCTACACCAATCGTGTGGGGGGATGGAAAGTCTTTGACAGTTCATCGGGTTTTCGGCTGCCCGATGGCTCGGTCGTGAGCCCCGACGCGTCCCTGGTGGTCCTGGATCGCTGGCAGGCCCTCAGCACGGCAGAGCGCCGTAGCTTCGCGCCCCTCTGCCCCGACCTGGTGGTGGAACTCGCCAGCCCCAGCGACGAAGGGCCCCGGGGCGTGAGTGCCTTGCGTCAGAAAATGGCCTCTTATCAGGCCAACGGCGCCCGGCTGGGTTGGCTGCTGCTGCCCCATCAGCAGGCCGTGGAGGTGTGGCCCGCCAGTGGCGCTTCGCAACGCCTGGAGCAGATTGACGTGCTGGAGGCCACGCCGGACTTTCCCGGCTTGCAGTTGCAGTTGGCCGAGATCTGGGCGGGTTAAGTGCAGGGGTGACACGCGAGATCACGGTGTTGGAGGTGCCGTGTGGCTATGACGTGCCCGCTACGCCGGGATTGATCGGTGAGCCCGATCCCAACGCTCTGTGGAGTTGTACCGCGATGAGGACATCGCCGAATGGGATCAGGCTCAGCCCAGGAACGCCAGCAGATGCTTGAGCGTCTCAAAATCTGCTGATGCGTGTGTTTCTGGATGCGAATGTGCGCTTCACCGCTGCAAAGCTGCCGATTGTCAGGGCTGCACACGCCTGCAAAGCCAATGTGTTGCTCACCGGCGATCACCGCGACTTCGGGTTTCTGATGAATGCCCCTGAGCCTGGTGCTCCGGGATGACGCGCACGCAGCTTTCTCCGCAGGAGTGTGCCTGCTCGACGTCCAGGGCCCGGCCGACCTGGCCGCCTGGCTGGCGGCCAACAGCTGAATCGCCAGCGTGACCACCTCTGTCCATCAGGTCACGGGCCGGGCCAAGGCCACTGTTCTTCATGAGCTCATCGAAGCTCGACCGCTCCACGGCCCAGACCTTGCTGCGCTACGAACCTGGCGGGGCTATCAGAGCGCCCTGGGGATCCTCTGGGCCCTGATCAATCCGCTCACGCCGCTGATGCTCAATGCCCGCGCCTGGTTCACCGGCTGGCGATGCCGATCCTGATCGAGCGGATGAGTGCCTGAGACCCTCCATGGAGCTCAGCCAACACGCCCTCGACAAATGTTCGCTCTATGGCGTCAACCCTGAGCTTTGACGAGGTGGCAGCCAGGCTCGGGTGTTCGAATTTCTGGATCGCCCCTGGGTTGCTGTGCTCACCCCGGATGACGCCAGGGTGATTACGGTGTATCCAACCGACCAACGCACTGTGCAAGCCCGCAGGGCTGGAGGACGATGGCTGTTTCTCAACCGTTGACACTGCCGGATCAGCTGCGGAGCATGCGCCAGTCGGTGGATGCCGGGACAGGCGCCATCCTGTTTCGCCATCCAACCCTCCAAGGCATCCCCGATCTGGTGGTGGAAGGAGACGGCTACACCATGGAATTCATGGGTCCCACCTTGCTCTGCCTCGACATCATCGATCCTGGAGCACTGGGCCGCCTGCTGGCAGAACCGATCAAGCAGCAGCTTCCTGTGGGCCTGGGAGACTGAAAGGCATCGGTGGGACTCCCCCCTGAACCACAAGGAGACCCAGCCCGAACGAACCATTCAGCCGCCTGCCGCCAACAAGGGCCTGCTTCCTCCTGGACCCGCACGTGTTGCAGCCCCAGGACAGATCCGTGAACGCTCCCCGCTATCACGGCGCAGGAATCCCTGGAAGCCTGACAGCGGTTTGGGGTATTGCGTACCCATCACCAAGTCGCTCACGAGCAGCTCCTGATCTGAGCAAGCGGATCTGCTGCAGCCCAAAGATAATGTCACTGACATCACCGTGATCCTGCGGGGTTTCCCATGATCCAAGTCACGGCCCGCCTCCCCGCCACCCTTGGCGCTGAGCCGACATCATTCGCCAGGCGATCGAGTATTACCTCGACGACATTGAGGATCTGCGCTGCGGGTGGGTCACTACCGCGTGGTGTACGAATGGCAGCGCAGCGCACTGGTGATCCTTGTGGTGCGTGTCGGCCATCGCCGTGAGGTCTATCGCTGACGCGCCCCCAACCGTGCTGCCCTCCCCACCCCTCCCTATGGCCAGCCAGAGCTCCAATGGGTGGAGCTCACTGCCGCCGTTTTGGACGCACCCCTGATGCCCTGCAGGCGTTTGAGGCTGTGATGGTCAGTGGGAATGCCCACTTTCCATGGCGACACGCTGAGTCTGTTGATCCAGGGCAACGACGCACCGCTGGCCTCAGATCCCAGTGGTGCGTTGAAGGTGTCTCTGCTCACCTCTCACTACTGACACGCATGCTTAAAGGGTGACATCAGTGAAAACAGCCCTGATCGCCGGCGTTACCGGCGAGGAGCCCGCCACCGAAGACACCCCACAGCGGCCCCGCAGCCCTTATGCAGTGGCCAAGGCATGTTTGCCTGCACTGGCATCCTGGCCAACCACGAATCACCGTTGCGCCCTGGCAGGGCCAGCACGATTGAGCTCGGCAACCTCGACATCTGGCGTGACTGGGGTTGGGCGCCCGACTACGTGCAGGCGATGGCGTTGATGCTGCAGGCAGACACCCCCAGCGCATCGAGGCCGCTCTGGGCTGGCGATCGAAGCGAACGGTGCGGGAGATTGTGGGGAAGATGTATGGCGATGAGCTGTTTTAGGTGGCCATCACTCACCAACCAGCTGCCACACCAGCAGGGCAGCTCGGCTTCCAGGGCCCGGCCGACCTGGCCGCCTGGTTGGCCGCCAACAGCTGGCCCCAACCCCACCACATCGGGTGTCTCCAACCCCGAAATCTGTACGGGCTGGTCCAGGGTCTTCCCCCTGAGCCGCCAGGCCTACCAGCCCCATCTGCCTGTCTTCGCGGAGTGAGCCGTGGTTTCATTCACCGCCCGGGTGCGGGGTTGTTGTAGTTCATGGCGTAGCCGACTGATGAAAGCATTTTGAGCCCCTCAACCCCAACTTCCCGCTTCACGCCTGATCGCCTGCGTCACTCCCTGCTCAGTCAGGGTGGTGCCCACGTTTTCAAGTTGCTGGTGTCGATCGGCATCGGTGGCTGGATGGCTCGCTACCTGGGTCCGCAGAACCTCGGTACCCTTAGCTATGTGGCTGCCTTGGTGGGGCTGTTGGGCCCCTTGGGCAGCCTGGGTGTGAAGGGCAGTTTGAGCGCCATGCTGTGCGACGAGCGGCCTCTGCCTGGCCTGCTGGGCTCAGCGCTGCTGATTGAGCTCGTGGGCACTCTGGTGATTGCAGTGGTGCTGATCCCTTTTGCCTGGGCCGCGAGGGATCCCGTGGTGGTGGGCTTGATTGGTCTCGCTGTCGTCGGCAATTTGCTTGGTTCTTCTGAAGTTTTTCAAGTTGAATTGCTGAACCGCCAGCGAGGCATGCAGCTGGCTCGGCTCGGCACGATTCAAACTATTGCTGGCGCATTCCTTTCGGTGCTGGCCCTGCTATCCCAAGCGCCGCTCTTGGTGTTTGGCAGTTTGCCTGTGATACAGGCAGGTATCAGGGGCTGGTTATTGGCAGTATCGGTGCAGGCTGTAAAGCCGGTTCAGTTGCTGAAGCAAGCCTCTTGGGATACGAGCCGTGCACTGATTAAACGAGGCTGGCCACTCCTCTTGGCTGGGCTGTCTGTGGTGCTTTACATGAAAAGCGATCAGGTGATGTTGGAGTGGCTGCGAGGGCCTGCGGATGTGGGCCAGTACTCAGTTGCTGTAAGGGTGGCCGAAAGCCTCTACTTCTTGCCTGTGGTTCTGTCCAACACATTCCTCCCAAGGATTGGTCGTGGCTCTGGCCAGTTTGAGACAGATGCTGGGCTACGCCAGCTCTATCGGAGCGCTTGGCTTTTGGGTGTGGGGATGACAATTACTTCCATGTTGGTGCTGCCTCCGCTGGTACCACTTGTCTTTGGAGATGAGTTTCTCCCGGCGACGGCTGCACTGGTATGGCTGGGGCCAGCTGCTTTTGCGGTGGCGACAGGCTGTGCCAGCGGCGTCTGGCTCAATACGCAAGGGCATCAGAAACTCATTGCCAAACGGAGCGCCATTGGGGCGCTTGTGAATATCGTCCTAAATTTGCTGTTGATCCCGAGAATGGGATTCACTGGGGCTGCCCTGGCAACCTCTGTCTCGTATCTGTCAAGTGTTTATCTTGTCGGAATCCTCAGAAGGGAGATTTCAGCTAATCTTATTAACTTGGTTTTTCCGTTTAGCCATGCCGCTGTCCAAGGCTGATTTTGTCCCACCCCTCGTCTCACAATTCAAGACTTGGTTGTCAAGAGAGCTCTTGCACCACGGCAGCACCGGCCTAAAAGAGCTTGATCTTCGTCTGATTGATGCGATTGCCCCAAAGCCAACCGGCTACTTTGTTGAGCTTGGCGCCAACGATGGAGTCCGTCAGTCAAACACCTACAAACTGCAGCGGCATTTTGGATGGTCAGGTCTGTTGATTGAGCCCAGTCCTCGACGTTTTGTGGAGTGTGTTGCGAATCGTGCCTTTGGGAATCGCCCAGAAGTGCGCTGTGCAGCCTGTGTGCCGTTTGATTTCCAAGATCGCTTTGTTGAAATTGAAGATGCCGACTTGATGAGTGTTGCCAAAGGGCTGGCAGTGACAGATCAGCAAGCAGCGGAGCACGCCAATCGTGGCCGACAGTTTTTGTCCGATACCGCACTTCGCCATTCCTATGGGGCGCTGGCACGAACCCTGACCAGCCTTCTGGATGAAGTGAAAGCTCCATTGGGCTTCGATCTCCTTAGCCTGGATGTAGAAGGCAATGAATTAGCCGTTCTGCAGGGGCTGGACTTGCAGAGATACAAACCCAGATGGGTCTTGGTGGAAACAAGAGGGCCCGAGATTGCTGGCTACCTTTCTGAATCGGGGTATCAAGTTCACGCCAAGCTTTCGAATTATGCCACTTACTCTGATCTTCTGTTTGCTCGTGGGTACTGATCAGGCTTCTCCAGGAGGCTTTGCATTGATGAATGAGCACTGATACCCCAGTTCTTCTGATTGCCTGGCGCCGTCCCCACACCCTCCGCCAGGTGATCGATGCCATCAGGCCGGTTGCCCCCACACGCCTGTTCGTGGCCTGCGATGGCCCCAACCCTGAGCGTCCCGGCGAAGCCGCAAGGTGGCTGCCACCCGCGCGGTGATCGAGCAGGAGATCGATTGGCCCTGCCAGATCGAGCGGCTCTACTCGGATGTGAACCAGGGCTGCCGCCTCGGCGTCAGCCGCGCCATTACCTGGTTTTTCGAGCAGGTGGAGGAGAGCATCATCCTGGAGGTCGTCTGTGTTCCCCATCCCGACTTCTTCCCTTACTGCGCCACCCTGCTCGAGCGCTACCGCCACGACCCGCGGGTGTGGAGCATCAATTGGCTCGCAGTTCCTGCCCCCTGCCGCCTGTGCTGCCGTCTCCCGCCGCCAGGGAGCTCATTACTGGGCTTCGAGCCATGCCGATTCCTGGGGCTTGGCCACCTAGCGCCGCTGCTGGCAGGTAAGCCACGACTGCTAAGGGCGTTGGCCGGCATTTCGGCAGTCCAAGGCGTTGGTCCATGTCCTCAGAGGCAGCGATGAGCTGGCGTATTGGCAGGCGGTGATGCAGCAGCTAATCACCTTGGGCCAGCCAGACTCCTGGTTTTACGGCTGGCTCCTGGCTTGTTGGCAGCACGGCGCCCTGTCGCTTTGGCCATGACGGAACCTGGTGAGCCACATCGGCTCCGGTCCTGGCGACACCCACTGCCAGGGCCTCTTGCCCTATCTCCACCTTCCGCTTCAGCCCTTGCCGGCAGGCACCCTTCGGCATCCCGCCCCAGCTGCAACGCGATCGCCAGGCTGATCGGGCCCTCTATCTGGGCCGCCGCGGTGGTGCGAGGCAGCGCTGGAAGCGTTGGCTATGGCCCGCCGATGGCGTATGGCTCTGGATCAGCCGCTTGTTCAGCCGCGAATCCCGCAGTGTCCAGAACCCTCTGCATCCCGATCTGGCCCGCAAGGTGCGCTGGCGGCTGCGCCATGAGCGCTTGCCCTGGATGGTCACCTGTGCCGACAAGTGGGCCGTGAAGGCCTGGGCTGCGCAACAGGGTGTGGCAACGGCCCCCACCATTGCCGTGGCCAGCCGGGTCGACGACCTGCCCTGGCAGCAGCTGCCGCGCCGCTGCATCCTCAAGGCCAGCCACGGCTGGAGCTGGAACCTGCTGCATTGGGATGGCCGTTGGTATCGCTTTGGCGGTGGCGATGCGTTTGCCAGCAGCGCCGATGGCAGCCTGGATCCCTCCAAGGCCAGCGATTGCCTGCTCACCGTTGCTGAGGTGAAGGCGATCGCCGCCACCTGGCTGGCCTCCGTGTATTCCAGGCGCGATTGGGCGTACACCCTGTTCCCGCCGCGGCTGCTCTTGGAGGAGATCCTGCAGCCTGCCCGGGCCGGCCCGCTCTTTGATATCCGCTTTTCGCGATGGGCGGCGATGTGCGGGCGATCGGGGTGGGCTCACCTCTCTACCGCCGCGAAAACACCATGGTGTTCATGGATCGCCACTGGAGGCCCCTGCCGGTGCGCAGCGCCACGCAGGACTGGCCCCTGCAGCTGCCGCCAGCACCTCTGCACTTCAGCGCCATGCTGCACGCAGTGGCGCGCCTCGGCGCCGAGCTTTCGTTCGCCCGCTTCGACTTCTATGACACCCCCTCCGGCCCTGTGCTCGGCGAAGTCACCGTGAGCCCCCACGGCGGCCTAATCAACCCCTCCGTCGCTCCCGCCTTCAACCGCTGGCTGGCCGCCCCCTGGCACCTCAGCCCCTGGGCCCGCTGGCAGGCGATCTGGGTGTGATCACCTGGACCTCTCGCATGCTGCCCGGACTGCCAAGCCCGCTCCCTCTCTCCCACCCGCGCCAGTGAACCCCGCCGATACACCCCTCCTGCTAATCGCCTGGCGCCGCCCCCACACCCTGCGCCAAGTGATCGACGCCATCCGCCCGGTGGCACCCAAGCGCCTCTATGTGGCCTGCGACGGCCCCAACCCCGAGCGCCCCGGCGAAGCCGAGAAGGTGGCCGCCACCCGCGCGGTGATTGAGAGCGAGATCGACTGGCCCTGCCAGATCGAGCGACTCTATTCAGATGTGAACCAGGGCTGCCGCCTGGGGGTGAGCCGCGCCATCAGCTGGTTTTTCGAGCAGGTGGAGGAGGGCATCATCCTGGAGGACGACTGCGTTCCCCATCCCGACTTCTTTCCCTACTGCACCACCCTTCTGGAGCGCTACCGCCACGACACGCGGGTGTGGTGCATCAGTGGCAACAACTTCCAGAACGGCCAGTGGCGCGGCGATGGCAGCTATTACTTCAGCCGCTACAACCACTGCTGGGGCTGGGCCAGCTGGCGCCGCTGCTGGCAGCACTACGATGCCGAGCTCAGCCATTGGCCAGCTCTGCGCGAATCAGGCCTGCTTTTCAGAATCTTTGAGGATCCGGTGGAGGGGAGGTATTGGAGTGGCATCTGGCAGCAGTTGGTGGATGAAGGCAAACCCGATACCTGGGATTACCAGTGGACCTTCACTTGCCTGGCGAACGGAGGTCTATCAGCCCTGCCCAACTGCAACCTAGTTAGCAATGTCGGGTTTGGAGAAGATGCGACCCACACCACAAAAAAAGTCATCCCCACATCCATCGTCGAAGGCATTGACCTGAGCCGGCACCCTTCATTCTTGTTGAGAGACAGTGCTGCCGATCGCTATACCTTTGATGAGGTATTTGGGGGTAAGTGGTTCCGATTTCCACGCTCTACAATCAGCATGCCAAGGTGCATGGCCAGCAGAACAATGCGAAGTATCAGCGCTCTTATTTCCTGATGGCTCAAACCAAAGTCAATCTGGCCTGCGGCAATGTTTACGTTGTTGGGAGTGGCTGGCTGAACTTCGATTACGCAAGCCCTAGCCGGGATGTGCATGCTGCCGATTTGCTATCCAGGCTGCCGCTCGCAGCTAACTGTGCTGACTTGGTGTATTCCTCCCACTTTCTTGAGCACATCCCACGCAACCAGGTTCCAGCATTTCTGAGTGAATGCTTGCGCATCCTCCAGCCAGGTGGTGTGCTGAGGTTGGTGGTGCCGGATCTCGAGAACCTTTGCCGCACTTATCTCGCCCATCGCGATCACGGCCAACATGCTGAGGCCGACTTTGTGGTGCTGGAGCTGCTGGATCAATGTGTGCGTCGCGAGGCCGGTGGTGAGCTCGGCCGCTACTACCAGGAACTACGATTGGCTCCCAAGAGGAGTGCAGAGGCCATTGCTTTTGTTCGCCATCGTAACGGAGAAGATTTGACCAGACCTACCCCCCCCCGGAAGAGCCGTGTGGGCGATGCACCCAAGAAGCTAGCAGCCAAGGTGGAGCGCCTCTGGATCAGGGCGGTGCTGCAGCTCTTGCCCAAAGCCTTTCGCAACCAGAACGTGAGTCTGGCTGCCGTAGGTGAACGCCATCACTGGCTCTACGACGACTACCAACTCCAGCAGTTACTGTCCGCCGCCGGTTTTGTGGCCATCGAGCGGTGCAGTGCAGCCACCAGCCGCGTGGCCGCCTTTCCCTTCCAGCCGCTTGACCTGGCCGCCGATGGCCAACCCCGCAAGGGCGCCGAGTCGCTGTTCATTGAGGCTCAGAAGCCCGGTTAAGCCGGATGGGTTCAATCTGCTGCAGGCCCCCTTCTCAGTGCTGGGCCGGCATGGCTGGCCCGGATAAGGCTCGCTGAGGTCTGTTTTTAAATTGCAATCCCGCCTTACTATTCTTCCATTGAAATGACATTGTCTGTTTTGTCTGGCAGAGCAGCTCGCTTGGTATCTGTCTTTAGTGCTAGCGAGATTGCGGAGAGATGGCAGAGATCTATGCATGTTGATGTTGGAAGCCAGTTTAGGCAATTAGGCTCGATTGAGCTTTGGAAATGCCAACAGTCCGGGTTGGAGTTCTACGTTCCGCCTGCAGCAGCGGGTGACGGCGATCTTTATGAGCAGCTCCAACACTTCGCTTGGTATTACATGGCAGATAAGTGGGAATTTGATGAGGCCCTTGGCAAGCTAGACGCAAACTCGACACTGCTTGAGGTGGGAGTCGGCCAAGGGCACTTTCTTCGGGCTGCTAAGTGCCAAGGCCACAACTGCTATGGGGTTGAACTTAATAGTAAAGCAGCGGCTATTGTCCGTGAGCTGGGTTTCGAAGTTTATGAACAGTCTCTCAATGATCTCTCTGCGCATTGTGCTAAGCGCTTTGATGCCATATGCTCATTCCAGGTTCTAGAGCATGTCCCAAATCCTCTTGAATTTCTCCAGGGAATGCTTTCGTTGCTGAAACCTGGCGGAAGATTGCTTTTATCCGTTCCCAATGGTGCCGTGATGAGACGAATCGACCCTAACAGTAATGATTTGTTGAACCAGCCCCCTCATCATATGAGCCATTGGGATGCTGATGTTTTTCTGAAATTGCCTCTTTTTCTTCCTGTTCAAGTGAAGGACATGCGCCGAAAGCCTCTCGCTGCTCAGCATGTTGGCTTGTTTGTCATCGGCTATTTGCGCAGCGCCTTGAGCTTTTTTGGCCCAAGAATCTCGCGATTGATTGTTAATCGCTACACGATCTTGCCCATTAAGCTTGCGCTTCAGGCAGGCTTGAGGCGATTCTTTCCTGGGCACACACTTTTGGTTGAGCTCGTGTATCAGCCCAATGGTCTGACGAAATGAAAGCCCTCCAGCTTAACTACTCCGACATCAATGGAGGCGCTCACCGAGCGGCCTATCGCATCCACCACGCCTTGTGCGAATCAGGCATTGATTCCCAGATGCTTGTGAGCGTTGCGGGCTCCGGGGACTGGACAGTGCAGGGGCCCACCAGCCAAATCCTCAAGGCTATGGTTCGCGTTCGCCCGAATCTCGTCAAGCCACTACTTAAGCTTCTGCGGATCAGAAACTCGAGCGGCTTTTCGCCCGCGATTGTCCCCTCCCGTTGGGCAGACCGCATCAATGTTTCTGATGCCGATGTGGTGCACCTGCACTGGGTGCAGGGCGAGATGCTCTCGATTGCCGACATCGGCCGCATTCGGAAGCCGATCGTGTGGACCCTGCACGACATGTGGGCCTTCTGTGGCGCTGAGCACTACACCACGGATTGCCGCTGGCGTGATGGCTATTGCGCAGACAACCGCCCTGCCCATGAGAACGGTTTCGATCTCAACCGCTCCACCTGGCAGCGCAAGCGCAAGCGCTGGCGCCGGCCGGTGCAGATTGTGTGCCCCAGCCAGTGGTTGGCCGATTGCGTGCGTGCAAGTGCCTTGATGCGCGAGTGGCCGGTAGCAGTCGTGCCATACCCCATTGACCTTGAGCGCTGGCAGCCTATCGAACAGCACTTTGCCAGGGATCTCTTGGGCTTGCCCCAGGATTGCCCCCTGCTACTTTTCGGTGCTCTAGGTGGAGGTACCAACTCCCGCAAGGGAGCGGACCTGTTGTTCTCTGCGCTTACTCAGCTGCGGATCGAGCCCTCCATGCAGGACCTACAACTGGTGGTGTTCGGTCAACATCCCCCTATGACGCCGCCCCAGCTCGAATTCCCCGTGCACTACACCGGCCACTTGCACGACGACCTCAGCTTGCGCACCCTCTATAGCGCCGCCGATGTGATGGTGGTGCCATCTCGCCACGACAACCTACCCAACACCGGACTGGAGGCACACGCCTGCGGCACACCCGTGGTCGCCTTCAAAACCGGCGGCCTCCCCGACATCGTGGACGACCGTGTCACAGGTGCCCTGGCAGAGCCGTTTGAGCCTGCCTCCCTCGCGGCGGCGATCCGCTGGGTGCTGGAGGATCCGCTGCGGCGCCGTGCCTTGGGGGCTGCGGCAAGAGAGCGTGCCGAGCGAATCTGGGCACCGGCGCGGGTGGCGGGGCTGTATGAGGATCTATACGAGAGAGTAATAGAGCGCACTGAGCATGCTTGACTCAGCTTATCTCCGACGGCTATGTGCTTAGCCTGCTGCCTCTGTGATTTTCCTCGCCCGTTTTCTTTTTTGTCGGAGTCCGCACTCGCTACTACGCCCCCACGAACAAGCCGTGAAAGTGTGGACAGGGAAAAGGAGTTCCGCAGCGACATTCCTTTGCCTTTAGTTTGGCTCCAGTTCGTTGAGGCAAGAAGCAGCGTTTACGCTCTTCCACAGCTACTTCATGATCCGAAGCATTAACTTATTCCCTCTACCTGTGGGCAGATGTTGTGCACCGAAGCCTTTGCGGCACTGAGCGCCAGCTAGTAATCTGAGCACTTCGCAAAGATAAGATTTCAGGCGCTGCAGTGTTAATGGTCCGCTTTCTACAATGAAACAAAGATCCAATTATGTGATTAATTGTAACACTAGCACCTTTCTTCTCTTCGCTTGAGAAATAGCTTAATTATGAAGTCTGCCCTTAAAAAACTCCTCTTAAGCATTGGCTTGGATGTGTCGCGTTACGATCCAGCTGGATCTTCTGCAGCACAGTTTGCTAAAGCTCTTGATTTGGCGGGAATAGATACGGTTTTTGACATTGGTGCCAATTCAGGCCAATTCGCCAGCAAAATTCGTGAGTACGGTTACACCGGAACGATCGTAAGCTTTGAGCCTCTCAGCTCTGCTCGAAATGATTTAATCAGAGTTGCCTCACGAGACCCTGCATGGCTAGTACATCGCCAAGCAGCCATTGGCGATAGAGATGGTGAAACTACTATTTACATTTCAGGTAATTCGGTTTCTTCTTCCATTTTGCCAATGCTTCAGTTGCATTCCAATGCTGCAGCTGAATCTGGTTACATCGACTCTGAGCGAGTCCCTTTGGCCAGGCTGGATTCCGTTGCAGGTTCTTATTTAACCCATGAAACTAAACTGTTCATCAAGATTGATACCCAAGGTTACGAATGGCCTGTCCTTGATGGGGCTAGCGAAACATTGCGGAAAGCCAGAGGACTAGCATGCGAGTTGTCGCTTCAGCAACTATATGGAGGCCAGCGGTTGTGGCGCGATATCGTAGATCGGCTAGATGACGAGGGCTTCATTCTTTATGCCTTACAGAAAGGTTTTACTAACCTACGAACTGGCCAAACCTTGCAAATGGATGGTATTTTTCTCCGCCCTGACTTATTGAAAAACGCATAGATTCTGCTGCTTCATATAAGCCTAGAGGTAAGCCCTGTTTAGTGTTGGCCTAGTTTCGTTGTCATCGCACTGTTTCGATGCAGCTTGAAACTCATTCTAAACTTTATTAAATGGGTTGATTGGCATCACTTCTGCAAGTCTAAGCCGCAACTATCAAATCCCAGCAGATCTATGCCCTCGTGCAAGGTTAATCATAAGGTTCGCATTGCAGTTGTGGATGAATCAAATGCTATTCAGCATCCCCCAAGGATGCTGCAAAGATGAATAACTCCGCTACCCCTCAATACACTGCACTTGCCTCAGCAATTCCAGCTGAGTTAGCAAATGGCTGGAAGTTTTCTTTGTTTTTCTTTGTGTTGGGAGTCATTTCAGGATTTACTGTAGATGTCGGAGGAAAACTTTATTTAGGCGAATTCTTTGGAATTTCATGTTTCTTTTTAAGGCTGATTAAGAAAGGAAGACTAAGTCCTATCCCGCTAAAACTTATCGTCCTTGCATTCTTCTGGTCACTATCTCAAGTCTTTTCTGATATTGTTAATAGCACTGAGGTTCTTGATTCAGTTAAGGGTGTTCTGTCTCCATTAGTATTTATTGCATGCATTAGCGGTTTAGCTAGCTTCTTCATTGCAAACCTTAATCGTTTCCCTTCATACTTGATCGGTTTGCCATTAGGTCTTTTGGTTGATGTTGTAAGCCTGAATCCAACTGTATATTTTCTTGCAAATAATCAGTGGAAGTGGGGTTATGGCTCCAGTATATCTAAGTTTGCTGTAGTTCTGTTGTCATTCTTTGTTTTTCGAAGCTCGAATCAATCCTTTAATTATCAGTCCTTTTTCGTTTTTTCAGGGTTGGCTTTCGTAGGTCTAGCTAATGACTCGCGAGGATCTATTAGCATTCTAATAATCTATTGTTTATTTGTTTTTCAGCGACTGGGTTTTGCTCAGCGGTTTTTGGCGTTTCTCTTACGGCTTAAGGCCGTCGGCATTTGGATTTTGATAATGGGAGTGGCGCTTTCAGTGTTTATTTCCTCCTTCGGATTAGGTTTTATTATTCTTAATCCGATGGTAGCCTCTATAATGCCTGATGCTACATATATTAAGACTGTAAAGCAAGCGCAAAGCTCATTTGGCCTTTTGTTAGGTGGTAGATCTGAAATATTGGCATCTTTTGAAGCTTTTGCTGATAAGCCACTCCTTGGTCATGGCTCTTGGGCCAAAGACAATTCCGGAGTATACAATGCACTGCGTATTCAGCGTGCATTTGATCTTGGTGAAGATATTGATCTGACCATATTGGACAGAGTTCACATGGATGACGTTAGGCTAATTCCAACACACTCTTTCATTATGGGCGGGTTTGTTTGGGCGGGAATTGCCGGTGGTCTTTTTTGGATTTACATGCTCTATTGGCTGGCCAATGTGTATGTGAGGCATGCTCATGACTTAAACTTCTATTATTTTATTGGTATTTACGAGTTTGTCTGGGGTATCCTCTTCAGCCCATTCGCCTACTCAACTCGATTCTCAAGTGCTGTTTTCGTGGCTAGCCTGATTGCCTACACTGTCTTTTTGTCTCGGGTGCGGTCATGCTTGCAATCTTCTGTCAATGACAAGAGAAAGCTCGAATAATCTTGTTTCACTCTACGATCTCGCAAGCTTCCACTAGGGAGACCCTGGATAACCCAGGCCACCTCACGCCCCCCCTCCCTCGCCCCGAAACACACACGGAGCGGCGTTTTCAGACTCTTGGTCGATTATTTGCATTCAAATCCTATTTCTTCTGGAGACTCCATTTGCCAATGAGCTTATAACTCGTTCAATCAACCTCATGCTTCTTCAGGCCACCCATATCCACATACCATGAGCTTCGCTATTACCTATACTGTCAAGAATGAGGCAAGGCTGCTTTTGGATGCGATTGCATTTCACCGCTATCAAGGCTGTTCACTTTTTTATATATTCTTTGACGGAACTACAGATGAAGCTCCTGCTCTCTTGGCTGGGGTACCTGACGTTATCTGTAGGCCCACAGTCCATCCCCATGAACTCGATGACTCGACAGACTGGTATTTACTAATCAAGTCTGAGTCCTCCGAATGGTTCGATTTAAGGAAAAAGCTAAATACCTTTTGGGCTGCCAAAGATGCGCAATCAAAGGGTATAGACTGGATTGGAGCACTCGATCCTGATGAGCTGATAACTGCATCTATATCAGCTGCTGGATTTGTGTCTAATCAATTCAACTCCTTTCTTTCGACGATCCCTTTGCCTTATGTTCAACTAAGGCTTCTTAATCTTGACAACATACCAGTATCGCCTCTCGCGCCCGAGCCGTTCACCGGAAGTGATCTGTTCCTTCTTAGAAGGAATCGTGCTGTTGAAGAATTCTGGCGAATCTCAAGAGCATTCTATGGAATGCTTTATCAAGGCTCAGCAAATCAGGGTTATTACAAAGCTTTATATGATCAAATCTTTTTCAAAATCTTATTAGGAAATGCTTTTCCCAGAGAGATTAAGCATCCCCATTCAAATAGTGTAATCCCAACGGGAATTTTCTTATCCTATTATATTGGAAAAGTGTTTGTTAGGACAAGCGCCCTTGATTGGATCCGGCCTGGAATTCATTTTTGGCAGTCGCTCACATCGCGACCCATACGGACGAAAACTAAAGGCCACGTTCTTCATTACGACTTTGTTGATGCCAGCTATTTCATTCATAAGTTTAAGCAACGCCCACATAACACAGACGTGAGTACAGTCCGCTCAATCTATGTCCGGTGGGCCATTACTCGCTTAGCGTTAGATCTTTCCGATCAGGAGGCTGAGCGTTTCTTTACCCAAAATATTGTTATCCAAGATCCGTCTAGGCAGCAATATCTGATAGATCATGGGGTTCTTGCACGAATTCCTTATCCAAAACTGTTCTTTAATTCTAAATCCTGAGTACTTCAAATATCGTGCATTGTGCAGTTGGTTCAAAAATCTCACCAAGTTCGGACTATGGAGTATGGGTTGGTTTTAATGACCTAAATCCATTCCAGCCAGATTCGGACACAGTCATCTGTACAGGATCAAAACACTGGGCTATGCCACCGCGGCTAGGTGAAGTTGCCGAAGTTGTCGCTTTTGATACTCGCAAACAAACTGGCTTAGTGATTGGTCATACGATGGCAATTAACTATCCGATAGGTTCAAGGCCTCAATGTGTATTATATGACGGAGAGCCTTTTTATGTTCTCAACAATATACAGAATAGCATTCCGACTCTTGATATATATAATTACAGCTATACCCGAGTCTCTACGATTGTTGGAATTAATCATTGGTGTACAACTCGTAATCTCGTATACAGTTATTGTTGTGACTTTAAGGCCTCTCATAGGTTGGGTGGATATGGCTATGTATATCCCTCTCTCCAACGGTTAATGTCTTATCATGACTTATCTGGATCGATTTATCGATATCATCATGCATCAGGGTTTAAAGAACAGCTTATCTCCCTTGAGAAAGCTGCAACCCTTGTAGCCACTTACCTTGGCATCTCTCCAAGTGGCATAGTTCAACATTCCTACCTTACGCATCTCTTGCTTTCGCCTAACGAACAAAAGTTGGCTTTTCTCTATCGCTTTTGGCTTCGAGATGGTGGCATTCTGACGGCTCTTCTAACTGCCGATTTAGACACTCAACAATCCTTTACTATCAGCATTCAATTGGTAGGTCAACTTTCTCATTTTACCTGGTTATCAGATGATGAACTAATTATCTATGCTTATCAAAGGTTTGATTCTGCGTCTCTTCGTATCAAGCTCAATAGCTACTCTGCCTATTATCCGTTTGTAAAATATGTAAAGTCATCTTTTAAGCTTTTACGAAGCTTGCAATCATTTATTCTTTCAAGATCATATCCATCTTCTATAAGAAAAACTCAAAACCACAAAGAGTTTTGCGTTCCAACTAGGCTTCCCTGTTTCATTCAGGTATCGAATTCCTCCTTTAATCCATTTCGCCTCGGCCTTCCTGCTTCTGATGGCCACCCTTCGGTAAAGTCAGTTAGAGGCACTAAGGTCTTAATATCAGACACATATCCTGATAATTCTGCAATGAGATCTCTTTTTGCTATCTCTATTCCAACTAACAGCTTGCTTGCCAAAATACATATATCAGAGTATCGGCCCCGAGATCTCACCACTTATAAGTGGGTAAATCGAGGCTCTCTGATTCCTAAATTTGCAAGCTTCCCGATTTCCGATCAGTCTTTTACTCGTTCTGGACTGCATTGTGACGCCCATCCTTTCTTTAATTCTGATGGCACTAAGATAGGTTATCATACATCAGAAGATGGATTTCGAACGATAAAAACTCTGGCGCTATGAATCCTGCATCTAAGCTATCGGTTGTAACCACATCTTACAACCAAGCGGCATATATCGAGCAGACCATGCAAAGTGTCTTTAAGCAATCGCTTAACTGTATCGAGTATATTGTTGTTGATGGTGGTAGTACAGATACATCTCACGAGATCATCTACCGCTACAAAGACAACATTGACGTCTTGATTATTGAAAGTGACCGTGGGCCTGCCGATGCCCTAAATAAAGGCTTCCAGGCTGCTACCGGTGACTATCTTGCATTCCTCAATTCTGATGATACTTACGATGTTTCTTTTGCCGAAGTAATGCTTTCAGCGATTGATTCAAGTGATGCAGATCTTGTCTACTCTGACGTTCGTTTTATCAATGCCCAATCTCTACTAATTGAGCCTTACCGCTTTCCTTTAGCTTATGCTGTAAGTGTGTCCCCAAAAAAATTGTTTGCGAGAGCTTGTGTTATTCCTCAGCAAGGTTCGATCTGGTCCCGCCGCATACATGATGCCGGGATTCGTTTTAACATCGACAACCACACTTGTTGGGACCTTGAATTCTTTGTAGATGCACTCTGCGCTGGTTTCTCCTTTCATCCTGTACATCAATGCCTGTCGAGTTTCCGGCTACATGATGGCTCTATATCTGGTGAGTCTCTTTTCTCTGGATCTGATCATGTTAATAGCAGATTGCAATCCAGGGAGGCCGACCATGCTAGGATTAGAAAGAAACTCATCGAGCATGGATATGAGTGCAATAATATTGATGTATTACTTCTAAAGTTTGATAATCTACTCAGGCGTGCATCTAGAATGCTCTGTTAATGAATGGGGACTGTGAAGCACTCTCAATGCAGCTTAATTGTCCTGCAGCCTGTATTATACGATTACCGTTTAAAAGTCTTTGCTAACTTAAATGATCTCGTCTCAACTCATATTGTCTCAGTATTAAAATGTGCTCACCCTAGCTGTGCCTTTGTAGACATGTCTGGGGTAAATTCTTCTTTTTGGCCTCTCGAAGTCCTTAAAGTTCTCCTCAGTTCTTCGGGCCAGAGAGTTGCGTTTGTTCCGGCTTATACGAATCATGTGGGCATCCTCTTGTCGGCCTGTCTGTTTTGGATTCTTCGTATACCCATCGTTATTCATGGCCAAGCACTATTTAAGAAGCCTCTCCCAAACTCTCTTGATAATCTTATCTCTCTGTTCTGGCTTTCAATTGCCAACCGCTACATCGCCTACTCAATGATTGGGCTTCATGGGCCATTCTCTAACCCTTTCTTTCAAGGCCGAGTGTCGGTTGTTCTCAACCGATTTGAGTCTCTTGATTCACTAGGATTAAGCGATTGCCAGCCGCCCTTCGATTCATTCGTTGGCATGAATACATCGTTACGAATCCTTTTCGTTGGGCGAGATAGGCCAGGAACTCGACTTGATCTCGCATTTGAATTGGTCAGTTCACTTCGAAATAGTGGATACTTGATTCACCTGGATGTTATTGGCGTTGAATCGCCACCACAGGAAGGAATTGTATTTCACGGCCCACTACAATCGAAGACCTTCGTCGACCTGGCTATGGATTGTCACATTGGTCTCTATCCTGGTGACTCAGGCCTCAGTGTTCTCCACTACATGGCCCTTGGGCTGTGCCCAGTTGTACATGGTGATATTCGCAACCATTCCGGGCCTGAGCCCTCCTATGTAGAGGATGGAGTTACTGGTTTTTTATTTAACCGATCTTCCCTTGATAGTCTTGTTGCCACAGTTCGCGGGCTCTATGACAATCCATCCTTGCTTGCTCAACTTAGGCGTAACGCTCGATCTAAAGCTGTAGAGATTCATCGAAAACCTTTGTCACGTGAGCTGTTTGATCTGATAATGCCATTTTTTGCCGGTCGTTACTAATAGTGTTGGTATTGTTGATGAAGGTCCTTCATGTTGTCCGATCTCTCGACCCCCTTGGAGGCGGTGTCGCTGAGGGCCTTGTCAGCCTTGCATCCCATCTTCTTTCGAATGGTTGCGAATCCACTCTGCTATGCCTTGATCCACCTGATGCCACATGGATTGTCGACGGCAAACATATTCATGGAATAGGCCCTGTAAATGGAAAATACGGATTTAAATCGGGGATCCGCTCCCTTATTGCCGGTTTTTCTCGGAGCCATGACCTTGTGATCATTCACGGGATTTGGCAATATCACTCCTTTGCTACATGGCTAGCCCTACATGGGAGCGGTATCCCCTATTTTGTCTATACCCATGGGATGCTGGATCCCTGGTTCAGGACCACGTATCCGCTCAAGCATCTAAAAAAGTGGGCCTACTGGCCTTGGGCCGACTACCGGGTGCTGCGGGATGCTGCCGCAGTGCTGTTTACCACTGAGCAGGAGCGTCGGCTGGCAAGCGAGTCGTTCTGGCTCTACAAGGCGAATGAGGTGGTGGTGGGATTTGGTACATCGGTGCCTCCGGATGATGCCGTGTGCCAACGCCAAGCTTTTCTGCACCGCTTCCCGCATTTGCAAGGACAGCGAATTCTCTTGTTCCTCAGTCGTATCCACCCCAAGAAGGGAGTGGACTTACTGATCGAAGCCTTTGCGGCGTTGGCCTCCATCGATCCACGCCTGCAACTAGTGATCGCCGGTCCTGATCAGATGAGCTGGCAAGCAGCTCTGCAGCAGCGCTCCGCCGAACTGGGCGTCGCCGAGCGCATCACCTGGCCCGGGATGCTCAGCGGCGAACTCAAGTGGGGCGCTTTTCGCTGTGCCGAGCTGTTCTGCCTGCCTTCCCACCAGGAGAACTTCGGCATTGTTGTGGTCGAAGCCATGGCCTGCGGCTTGCCTGTGGCCATCGCCGAGCCGGTTAATATCTCAGCGGAGGTTTCGGCTGCCGGAGCTGGGTTGGTGCATGCCGACACTCTCGTGGGTACCATGGAAGCTCTGCGCGATTGGATAGCCCTGCCAGACGAAGAGAAAGCGCTGATGGGCCAAAGGGGAGAGCAACTGTTCCGCAAGCGGTTTGATTTTGCCTCGGTAGCTCGCAATCTGTTGCCCCTGCTGGAAACAGCAATTAAGCAGCAGCCTGTCCGACTTGACCCTTGATTCTTTCTAAACCCTCTCCCTTTGAAGGCCCCAGTTTTAGCCGCCGCAACCGAGGTGCTCGCTTGTTGTGGCAGATCGTGTGGCTGCTGCTTTTCCGCCCCACACCCCCGCCACTTCACGCTTGGCGTTGCTGGCTCCTGCGGTGTTTCGGTGCGCGGATCGGCACCCCCTGCTTCGTTTACAACGACGTGGAGATCTGGGCCCCCTGGAATCTCCAGATGGCTGATCACTCCACCCTTGGTCGGCTTGTGGTCTGCTATTCCATGGCCCCGGTGAGCCTGGGGGAGCGCGCGGTGGTGTCGCAGGGGGTGCATCTCTGTACCGGCAGTCACGATCACGAGTCTGAAAACTTTCAGCTCTTTGCCCGGCCGATTCAGATCGGAGCCGATGCCTGGATCTGCGCGGAGGCTTTTCTGGCTCCCGGCGTCTCCATCGGCTCCGGAGCCGTGATTGGCGCCCGCGCTGTGGTCACCCGTGATCAGCCTGCCTGGATGGTGTGTGCCGGCAACCCCTGCCGGCCGCTCAAGCCGCGCACACCTCCCGCCTACGCCAGCGCCTGAATGCTGCCCGCCATTACCCTGCCCAACGGCCGCAACACATTGGCCCTCGGCTTCGGTTGCGCCAGCCTGATGCGGCTGCCTGAGGCCGGCGATCGCCAGCGTCTTCTGGATCTCGCTGTGGATCTGGGCATTCGCCACTTCGATGCTGCCCGTCTCTATGGCCTCGGCCAGGTGGAGGCCGAGCTCGGTGCCCTGCTGCGTCGCAATCCCGGCCAGCTCACGGTGGCCACCAAATGCGGACTTGGGGATGCCCGGCCCCCATCCGGCGCGGTCCAGCGCCAGGGCGGGTCGCGGCGCTTGCTGCAGCTGGCGCCAGGACTGAGGCCATTGGCTCGCTTTGTCTACGGCAGCCGCATGGTGCGCAGGGATTTCAGCGCCGCTCATTGCCTTCGCAGCCTGGAAACGAGCCTCGGTCAGCTCGGCCTTGAGGCTGTGGATCTTTTACTGCTGCATGAGCCCGGCCCTGCTGATGCGGTAGATCCAGCCATGGAGGCCTGCCTGCAGGATTGGCATCGGCAGGGCCTGATCGGTGGCTACGGCATCTCCGGCCTGCCAGATCCCACATTATCCCTCTGGCGGCAGCGGCCTGGGCTGGCCCTCCAAATCCTGCAGTTGGAAGACGACCTGCTCGAGCCGCAGCCCTTGGCCCAGCTCCCCGTCATGCAAGCGCCCCAGCTGAGAGGCCGATTCGGGCGTATCCGCCGTTCGCTGCAGCCGATCCGTGAGGCCTTTGCGGCCGTGCCCCAGCTGCAGCGTCACTGGAGCGAGAGGCTCAATCTCGATCTCGCCGAATCCGACGCCCTGGTGGCCGGCTTGCTGGGAGCAGCCCTGGGTGCCCATTCCGGGGATCTGTTGCTTTTCGCCACCATCAACCCGGATCGGCTGCGCCGCATCCTTACCCTTCTCCATACTCCGCCCTGGCAGGCCACCGAGGCGATCGCCTTCGAGCGCTTCTGGCGCCCTCCCGCCGATCCAGCCCCTTCCCCATGCCCCTGATCGATCTGCACAGCCTGCCTGCTGGGCAGGAATTTCAGAGCGATCTGCTGATCGTAGGGGCCGGCATCGCCGGCCTGGTGCTGGCCGATGCGTTGCGCGGCAGCGGCCGCCAGGTGGATGTGCTGGAGGCCGGGGGTGAATCTCTGGAGCCCGAAAGCCAGGCGCTCTATGCCGCCGAGATGGCGGCCAAGCCCCACCTCGGCACCACCGAGGGGAGATTCCGCGTCTATGGCGGTTCCTCCACCCGCTGGGGCGGCCAGCTGCTGCCGCTCTCCGCCCACGACTTTACGCTGAGGCCCCATGTGCCTCACAGCGGCTGGCCCCTCGATCCGGCCGAGCTCAGCCCTTACCTGCGGCAGTGCGAGCAGCTGCTAGGCGTGAACCACGCCCCCTACAACTGCTCCTTGCTGGAGCATCTGCCCCCGCCTCGCCCGGAGCTAACAGACGCCGATCTGCAGCCCCGCTTCTCCAAGTGGACGCCGTTTCGCTGGCGCAATGTGGCCCGTAGCCTTGGCCGCCGCTGCCAGGAGGATCCCTCCATCCGAATCTTCCTGCACGCCAGTGTCACGGCCATTGATCTGCACGCTGATGGCCGCCATGTGGAGGGTGTTCAGGTGCGCACGCTCCATGGCACGGCTTTCCGCTTCCGGGCGCGGCAGGTGGTGATCGCAGCCGGCGCCATCGAAAGCACTCGCTTGCTGCTCGCGTCCCGCAGCGTGCGTAGAGAGGGCATCGGCAACCACAGCGACCAGCTCGGCCGCTGGTTTCACGACCATCTCTCTGTAAAGGCCGCCGTGCTGCTGCCAAGCCGCCGCCGAGATCTGCTTCAGCGCCTGGCCCCCTGGTATCTCGGCGCCACCCGCCACACCCTCAAGCTCGAATCCACCGCCGCCTGGCAGGCCCACCAAGGCTGCCTCAATGTGATGGGCCACCTGGTGTTCGAGGCCCCGGAAACCTCCGGCTTTGCCTGGCTGCGCCAGCAGCTGCAGACCCGCCAGAGCGGATCCACAAAAGGCCAGTTGGTGCCGGCCCCCTATCTGGAGCAGCTGCCCGCCGAATCGCTCGATGTGGCCTATCTGGCTTGGAAGCGGCTGGTGCGCAAGCGCCGCTGGTGCCCCGCCGGCGCCGCGATCACCCTCTACATCGACACCGAACAGCAACCCAACCCCGAAAGCCGCATCCGCCTCTCCGAAGCACGCGACGCGATCGGCATGCCCAAGGCCGTGGTGCAGTGGCAGTGGGGCGAACCGGAGCGGCAAACCTTTGCCGCCTACCGGCAGTTGTTTACGAGCCAGTGGCAGGCCTGGAACCTCGGGCCCATCCACTGGCTGGAAAGCTTCGCACCCGGCAGCGGCTGGGAGGCCAACGTGAGCGACATCTACCACCTGATGGGCGGCACCCGCCTGGCCGCCGACCCCAGCCAGGGCGTGGTGGATTCCCTGCTGCGCGTGCATGCTGTCGACAACCTGTTTGTAGCCAGCTGCTCGGTTTATCCCACCGGTGGCAGCTCCAACCCCACGCTCACGCTGATGCAGCTCACGCTGCGGCTGGCGGAGCGGCTCAGAAACCACATCGCCTGAACTGCATGTATTCCAACCCAGCCCTGATCCGATTACGCAGCGCCCTGCGCTCTCTGGGCATCCTGCGCTTTATCCAAACCAGCCCTGTTTATGGCTGGATCTCTCAGGGCTACGAATCGCGCTTTGATGCGGCGATGATGGCCAGCCTCAAGCCCGGTATGCGAGTGTTCGATATCGGTGCCAATGTGGGCTACTACACGCAAAAATTCGCCGAGGCTGTGGGGCCCACGGGCGAGGTGCATGCTTTCGAGCCGGTGCCTGCTTCCGCGGCCAAGGTGCGCGAACTGCAGCAGCAATATTCCTGGATCCATGTGCATCAGTGTGCGGTGGCCGATCAGCCTGGGGAGGTTGAGATGAGCATGGAGGGTGGTTCCACTTCTCCGAATCACATGATTGCGATCGGCGAGCCTTGTGGAGGGCAATCTTCATTGAAAGTCCAAGTGCGCACCATTGACGAATTGAGTTTGCAGCTGGGTGCTCCCAACATGGTGAAAATTGACGTGGAAGGTTATGAATGGCATGTGCTGAGGGGGGGGGGCTGACACCCTTTCTTCTCCTGGGTTGAAGCATGTATTTGTTGAGATTCACTTCAAGCTGTTGGATAAGCGTGGCATGCTGAATGCCGCAATTCTGATCCAACAGCTTCTCCAGGGCAAAGGTTTCAACGTCGCTTATACGGACTTCAGCCACTTAAATGCCCAGAAGCTTTGAATGAGTTCTGTATCTATTCTTGTTCTCACAAAAAATGAGCAGCAAGACCTACCAGGTTGTCTCCAGTCGGTCGCCTGGAGCTCCGACATCGTCGTCTACGACTCCTGCAGCAACGATCGCACCCAGGATATTGCTGCCTCAGCGGGTGCACGCATCATTGAACGCCCCTTCGATAACTGGGCCTCCCATCAGAACTGGGGCCTGCGCAACATTTCCTTCCGCCACCCCTGGGTTTTCTACATCGACGCCGACGAGCGCCTCACCCCCGAAGCTGCTGCCGAACTCCAGACCATCGCCAGCAACCCCGATCCCCTTTACGTTGCCTATCGCATCTGCCGCCGCGACTTTTTCCAGGGCCGTCAGCTCCGCCATGTGCAGACCTCGCCTTGGTACATCCGCTTCTTCCTGCCCGAGTTCGTCCATTACGAACGCTTGGTGAACCCAATCACCATGGTAGATGGCCATGTGGGCGATCTGAATCATCACCTCGATCACTACCCCTTCTCCAAGGGCCTCAGCCACTGGATCGCCCGCCACAACTCCTACAGCAGCTTCGAAGCCCAGCAGATCCTCCAGAACCGCGCCAGCCAGGAGCCCTTCAGCCTGCCCGCCGCCTTCTTTGAGCGCGATTTCAACCGCCGCCGCTTCCACCAGAAGGAGATCTTCTACCGACTGCCCGCCCGGCCTCTGATCAAGTTCCTTTTGCTCTACGTCCTTAAGCGCGGCTTCCTCGACGGGCGCCCCGGCTTCACCTATGCCTTGCTTCAATCCATTTACGAAGCCATGATTGTGCTCAAGGTGCAGGAGCTGGAGCAGCCCCAGGTTTTACATCCGCCTGCTGGTTAGGTGTACCAATGGATGCAGTAACAAACACGCCCTCCTGCCACAAAGCTGGGCTTGTTCGGCGTGATGAGATGATCTCCATATTATTGATCTCTGGTTATTGAATTATGCAATGCGCCTTCTCTTTTTAAACATTCCGCGCACGTTCAGGCGGCCGGGATGTCAATCTTCCACATTGCTAGTTTCGCAGCAAGCAAACGTAATCGCCTTGACCCGCGAGAAATGACAGCCACCCAGAGCTAGAGGCGCCAATGCCAGATATGATTAGCTGATTTCAAGATGCACCTCCTCGGCTTGCAGCCTGGCGCCCGCGCTAGTGGACCAAGAACCTCCTGGTGTTCGCGGCGCCGCTGTTCGCCTTCCGCATTTAGGCAGACGTCTGGCTGCCGGCGGCCGCTGCGCTGGTGGTTTTTTGCCTGATCTCCAGCGCCATCTACCTGCTGAACGACTGCCTGGATGTGGCAGCCGATCGGGCCCACCCCAGCAAGCGGTATCGGCCGATCGCTACTGGGCTGGTGAGCATGCCAGGTGCACTCACCACGGCTGCGGTGCTGGCGGCGATGAGCCTGAGCATGGCGGCCTGGATCACGCCGGCCCTGGCCGGGGTGGTGCTGCTCTATGGGCTGATCCAGGTGGGGTACTGCCTGCAGCTCAAGCGGATGCCGCTGCTGGATCTGTTCTGCATTTACTCGGGTTTTCTGCTATGGGCAATTGCCGGTGCCGTGGCGGCGATGCACTGTTGGCCTGCTGGCCTGGCAGGGGCTGGCATTCTCTTCGGCAACCTTCGCCACCTGTCTTGATCAGGTTGATGTACTTTTGGTTCGCCACCGTCATTGGCGTGGTGTGTTTGCTGTGGCAATCATAGGAAAATCTATAGATTGTGTATTCGCTGCAATCCCAAGCCGGCCAAGTTCCGCAATCCCCAGGGTACCCTCGCTGAATTCCTATGCAAAAGCTTGCCATAATAGGTACCGGGATTACCGGTTTGGCAGCCGCCCAGCTGCTACAAAATCGCTATAAAGTAAAACTTTTTGAAAGAGCGTCCAAGGATGGCGGGCTCATCAGATGCGACCGTGTCAAGGACAACCTGTTTCACCGCGTGGGCGGTCACGTTTTTAACAGCAAGAACTCAACCGTTTTAGACTGGTTTTGGAGCTTTTTCAACAGAGATGAAGAGTTTCTGAAGGCCAAGCGAAATGCAAAGATTTGGATGCAGGGCAGGCTGATTGGCTATCCAATCGAGAATCACCTTTTTCAACTAGACAGCGAAAGCGTAGCCTCTATTTTACAAGACCTTCTAGACATACAGGCAGCAGGCCCCAGCAAAAAGCCGGAGGGATACCCCCATTTTGAGGCATTTCTACGAGGCAACTTCGGAAATTCATTGTACAATCTCTACTTTGAGCCGTACAACAAGAAAATCTGGAATACTGATCTGAGCGAAGTGCCCTTAGGCTGGCTAGATGGCAAACTTCCCATGCCAAACCTCAATCAGATCTTGTTGAGCAATATCATCAAGCATGAAGAGAGCACGATGGTGCACGCCATGTTCTATTATCCCAAAGAAAATGGGTCTCAATTTATTGTTGACAGATTAGCCGAGGGTCTGAATATAAATACCGCCACCCCAATCCTAACCTTATTAAAAACCAAGGAAGGCTGGCTCCTAAACAACCAGTCATTCGATAAAGTGATTTACACAGGAGATGTACGGATGCTTGAACGCATTTTTCAAGAAGCAGACCCTGCGTTAGCCACTGCTGCTGCGGCCGTGCGTGACTTACCAAGCAATGGGACTAGCAACCTTTTCTGCGAAACCGACCCTACGGACATTAGCTGGCTATATCTACCAGATGGTGACATACTAGCTCACCGCATTATTTATACGGGAACGTTTGCCCCCAGCAACAACCGCGGCAGCAAGCGCATGACTTGCGTGGTGGAATTTTCTGGGAAGCATGAACGCGCTTTTATGGAGGAGCAAGTAAGTAAACTACCCGGCAACCTTAATGCTCTTGACTACAACTACGAACCCAATAGTTATGTCGTGCAACAGCCAGATACACGTTCAAAAATCTACGAGCTGCAAAGACTGCTCGAGCCGCAGGGATTTTTCTTGGCCGGCCGTTTCGCCGAATGGGAATACCACAATATGGACAAAGCCATAGAGGCCTCGATGGCGGTGGCCTCCAAACTCCAGGGGTAGTGTTCAATTTTCCAATGTGCGGTATGCATCTTCGCATTTCAGATCTATGATAAATAAAATAGCAAGTTGTTGCCTCATTTCCCTTACGCAGGATTCACATTAGATGTACTATAAGAACTGGGCCATCGTGGTTCCAATGGCGAACGAAGAAGAAGACTTCCCGATCTTCATAAAATCTATCCTTTTTGTCATTGATGAGCTGCAGCCAGGCAAGGTGTACTTCATTGTTGATAATGCCAGCAAAGACCGCACTTTGGCAATGTGCGAAGAAACATCTGCGTTGGACAATCGTTTTGTTACAGTGTGGTCGCCAGAGAATAAGAACGTAGTGGATGCCTATGTGAAGGGATTACGGGTAGCTTATGAAAGTGGTCATGACATCATCATAGAAATGGACGCCGGCCTAAGCCACGACCCACGAGCTATTCCTATGTTCTTGCGCGTGCTGAACGAAGGCAACGATTGTGCTTTTGGCAGCCGTTTTATCAATGGAGGCTCCATGAGAGATTCTCCCGTCAACCGTCAGTTGCTTTCCAAGACAGGCACTTGGCTGGCCCGGTTACTTCTCGGTGCCAAACTAAAAGACATGACCAGTGGCTATCAAGGTTTTCACCGTGACATAGTGGGCCTTATTTTGCAACATAAGTTCAGATCGACAGGCCACTTTTACCAGACTGAGCTCCGGTACCTGCTGCGCAAAAAACGCATCTTTGAAGTACCCATCCACTACCAAGCTCCAAGCCCTCGAGTGAACCCAAAATCAGTTCGCAACTCGATCGATTCGCTTTGGTATCTCTCTACACGTAGGTTGATGGGCAGAGCAGAATCGTTGTAATGGGAATAACAAAGGCAGTTGTCACAGGGTCCACAGGCCATATCGGTTCTGTTGTCTCTTCATTATTGGTAGACCGAGGGTATGAACTTACCCTCTTGGTGCGTCGCATAACACCCACTGTTGATGCATTAGGGGCGAGGGGAGCGACTGTCCTTCTGTGCGACCTGAGCAAACCTGAAACGTACTTCCATGCGTTGTGGGGTCAGAACGTGCTTTTCCATCTTGCTGCAGAGAACACACTAGTCACATCGGACGAGAAACGAGTCATCCAAGCATGTTTAAACTTGACGCAGACAGTTTTGACAAGTGCACTTGAGGCGGCGATTCCTAGCATTGTCTATACAAGCTCTGTGGTGGTGCTCGGCCGCAGCAAAGAGAAATATGTTCTACTGGACGAGCATGCTCGGGTAGAAGTTCCTGAAAGCCCTTATGTAAAAGGAAAACTGTTGGCAGAACAATGGGTCGAAACACAGATAGCTGCCGGGATCGATATTCGCCGGGTATACCCGAGCTGGGTGGTGGGTCCCGGCAACCCCGGCCTGACCCCGCCGCATAAGTTTATCAAGGACTTTGCCGCCAAGGGGCAAAAGTTTTTCTTTGAGGGGGGGGTTTCCATCGCTCATGTCCAAGACGTGGCACTTGGTCATATTCTTGCTTTTGAGAAAGGAGCCGAGCAAGGACAATATATATTGGCTGGTCAAAATGTGACATTCAAACAGCTTTACGTCACGTTGGCCGATATTTACTCCGTACCAAAACCCACGATTAAGATACCCAAGTGGCTCATTTATGCAGCCGCAAAGATTCTTGGTAACGCGAGCCCTCTCCAGGCTTCTTATGTAAGATCTGTTATTAATCGGTACTCTTGGTACGACATTACCAAATCAGAGCAACAGATTGGCTACCGTAGCCGACCTGCGGAGAAGACATTGGAAGACGTCAAGACCGAAATTCAGAGTCGGCTGATTGGAACGTTCTTTTTAGAAGACAAAAACACCCCAGCCAAGGCTAAAGGGGCTGACTTAGGCACGTTACTCATTACGGGTTTCCCAGGCTGGCTAGGTAACCGCATGGTAGACATCTTATGGAACGCAGACGAACGAGGCAACAACAAGACCGCACGAAAAGTACGGCTACTCGTACAACCTCAATTTGTTTCCTTGCTCCCTACCCTCCCAGCCAACTTTGAGATTGCTATTGGCGACATAACCGATAAAGAAAGTTTGCTGAAAGCAACCGCTGGGGTGTCCACCGTTTGGCACTTGGCTGGTGTGATTTATCCCAAGAATCTTGATCTGTTTGAGAAGGTAAACGTTGTAGGCACTAAAAACTTGGCTGATGCATGTGTAGCCAATGGCGTGCGGCGTTTCTTGTACATGAGCACAGACAGCACCTGTGGATTCACAAATAGGGGGCGGATATTCTCCGCTTCAGAGCCTGCCAACCCATATAAAAACTATGGCCGGTCGAAATATGCCGGGGAGCAATATATCTTTCAATTGACCGAACAGGGCATGCTTGAGGCTACATCCTTCCGGGGGTTTTGGTTCTTTGGACCAAATATACCCGAACGTAACCTCTCATTCTTCCGTACATTTTCCTGGCCTCTTCAGCCTGTTTTTGGAAACGGGAAAAATCTTCGAAGTATATCTCACTGCGACGACATTACCGATGCCTTCTGTCGGGCAGAACAAGTGCCGGCAACCATTGGTAAGTGGTACTGGCTGCCCACATTTAGTCAAGCACAAACAGTCGATGAGATTTACAAAATGGTGTCTGGAGCTTTCAACAAGAAGACAAACCTGTTCCATGTACCCAATTCTATCTGCGATTTAATGTCCATTGCTGATACGCTTCTTACAGCGAAGCTGCATGTGCTTAACTCCACAATTCATGCAGCAGGTAAGTTTCATAAAACGATTGCGACAGATGCCTTGGGCATAGAAACAAGCAGCCAAGATTTTGGATGGCAACCCAAAGTCACGGTGGGCCAAATCCAAAGAGAAATTGTAGATTCGATGTCCAAGAACTAACTTGGATTCGGATCCAGAGGTGATACCACTCCATCCTTCATTGGCCTTTCCGCCCTCCGCCGTGGAATATCCAGGATGATAGAGCCGGCAAGATTTTCCTGATGGCCGCCTTTGCGGGCCTACCGGTTTCCCTGTTCTCTTCAACATCGGATGCGGGTCCCTTGACATTCCTATTCAGGCTCTCCTTTTGGGTCCAGATCTGAAACTTCTTTCGCTTGTTGATTCTTGCAAAGCAGCAAACGCATCACAATAGCTACTAGGAGCGTGTCGCACATAGATCAGGGCGAGGCTTCTTCACAGACGCCCTGAAATCTGCCCAGATCTCAGTTACTGCAATGGTTCTTGGCGGGAGAATGGGTCATGGTCAGGCTTAAATCGTTCCGCCCCTGGAGTCCAGAGCAGACGCTATTGCTGCCCCCATGTCCGGTGGACTGGTTGCCAGCGAACCATCTGGTGTACTTTTTGCTGGATCTGGCCGCTGAACTCGATCTTGAGGCGATCTATGCCGTCTACCGGTAGAAGGATCCGCGGGGTGAGAAGGCTTACGACCCCAGGATGTGGTGGTGTTGCTCCTGTACGCCTACTGCGTCGGGCTTTCCAGCTCCCTGAAGATGGAGAAGGCCTGCTGGGTAGACGCCGCCTTCCAGATGCTCACCGGTATCCAGCAGCCGGACCACAGCCGAATCAGTGACTTCCGTCGCCGGCACCTGGGTGCCCTGGCTGGGCTATTTGTTCAGTTGCTCAGTCTCTGCCAGAAAGCAAGTTTGGTGATCCTGGACCAGGTGGCCCTGGATGGCACCAAGGTGAGAGCCAATGCCAGCAAACGCAATGCCATGAGCCACGAGCGGATGCTCAGGGCGGGGAAGGAGCTGGAGGCTGAGTTGCGGGCGTTGCTGCGCAATGCCGAGATCATTGACACCCAGGAGGACGGCGAGGTCGGCAAGGGCAAACGGGGCGATCAACCCCCTGCGGAACTGCAGCGACGCTCCAGCCGGCTGGAGTGGATCCGCAAGGCCAAGGCGGAGCTGGAGGCCGTGTCTGCTGCTACCAAGGCCGCTCAACGCAATGACGAGGCCGAGGCTGCTGAGCAGGACGCTGAAGCATCTGAGGCCAGTGGCGATGAGCAGCGCAGCAAGCGCGCTGCGCACCGCAGCAAGCGCGCTGCGCGCCGCAGCAGTGGTGCCGTAAACGGGCAGATGACGCTCCGAAGCTGGCGATCGTGAAGCCCGAGGCCGCGGGCCTTGAGCTGAGCACCGTTGCCGCTGCCGAGATTGATCCATCGGCGATGCCGCAGCGGACGCTGCCAACCGATGCAGTTGGGAACCCCAAACCGCAGGCTCAGCGGAATTTCACCGACCCTGACAGCCACATCCTCATGGGATCGGATGGCTCGATGCAGGGCTACAACGCCCAGGCTGCCGTCGATGGCGACCACCAGGTGATCATGGCATCGGGGTGAGCAACCAGGCCAGCGATGCGGTGCACCTGCAGCCCATGCTGGAGCACATCGAAGCCAACACCTGACAGTTGCCAGATGCCTTCATTGCGGATGCCGGCTACTGCAGCACTGCGATCATGGAAGCCTGTTAGGAGAAAGGGCTGAATGCCTACATCTCCACCAGCCGGCAGCAGCACGGTCAGCGGCCCAGGCCATCACGGGGCCGAGCACCACTTGAAATTGATGTCCGCGGCCGCACGGATCGAAAGCTCAGATCCAAGTCCGGCCAATCGATCTACGGCCTACGCAAGACGATCGTGGAGCCCGTATCCGGCCAGATTAATGGCGCCAGGCGCCTGGATCGCTTCCAGTTGCGAGGGTTGGAGAAGGTGAATGGGGAATGGGCGCCGATCGCCACCACCCACAACATCCTCAAGCTGTTCAGGGCAAGCGCGGCTGCGGTGTGAGATGCTGACGCGCCGCGCACCGACAACCCAGAAGATCACTCCCGCTCAGAGGCCCTGAACACCCGGGTGGTCGCAGTCAACGTGCGACAAACTCCTAGTTCGGTCTGATTACTTGCATCGGCAAAAATTGATCGATCCACCAGCGATTTCGATGAGCAACGTAGTTGCGGTATTTGGCGTGGATGGCACGTTGCTCCGGGGAGATTGCCTCCAGATGGCTGCGCGCAGATCGTTGCCCCCCCTTGGGCAGGTGAAAGCGGTGCTGGTCTGTGTGCCTTGGTGGGTCGCTTGGAAGCTGCGCCTGGTCAGGTCCGGACGCTTCAAGCAACAGGCCATCTCCGCTTGTGGCGTGTGCCGCACCGTGAACAGGGCCAATGCCCAGGGTCGCAGCGATTGGCTCCTACCAGTGCTCCAGGGCCAATTGCGACCTGAGGCCTTACAACGTCTGCGCTGGCACCAGCAGCGCGGTGATCGGGTGCTACTGTTTTCTGCCTCACCCCGGCTTCTCTTGCAGCCGTTGGCGGATTGGCTGGAAGTGGAGCTGCTCTGCACCGAACTGGCGCAGCAGCAAGGTCAGTGGCTGCCCAGGTTGAGCAGCCCGAACTGCAAGGGCCCCGAGAATGTGCGGCGCCTGGAGCTGCACCTGGGCTCACTGGAGGGTTTAGTGATTGAGTCCTATGGCGTCAGCAAGGGGGACCGGGAGCTGCTGCAGGCCGCTGCCTTGCCCCACTACCGCAGCTTTTTGCCTGAACCCAGCCCCTATCCGGCGTTCTCGTTGGGGCCACTGCTGCCGGTGGTGGCCCTGGCGCTGCTGGGCTACGGCTTGCTGGGGATCTGGAGCCAGGGCGATCAACTGCTGCCGTTGCTGGGCCGTCTCTGGCCCAAGATCGGCCTGGGGCTGCTGGTTGTGCTGCTTGGCTATGCCATCCGCTACGGCCGCTGGCGCTTGCTCCTCGCTGCGGTTAAGCAACATCCACCGATGTCTGCGGATGCCCGGATCTGGATGGGCTCCTACGCGTTCACCGCCACCCCCGGCAAGTCGGGAGAGGCGGTGCGCTCGCTGCTGCTCAAGCAGGAGTGTGGCGTGCCGGTACCGCCCACCTTGATGGCGCTGGTGGTGGAGCGTCTCACCGATGGCACGGCGGTGCTGCTGCTGCTGGGGATCAACCTGCCGCTGCTGCTGCGCTGGCAGGTGCCGCTGGCGGTGCCAATTGGCATCGGTGTGGCGGCGGTGTTCACCGGCTGGCTGGTGCTGCGCAGCCCCTGGGCAAGGGCCCAGCTCATGAACAGTGCCAAACGGCTGCTGCCCCGCAAGCTGGCCAGTGCCGGCGGTGATGGCCTGATGGCCTTGCGCCAACTGCTGCAGCCTGGGCTGCTGCTGCAGGCCACGCTGATTGGTGCGGTGGCCTGGAGCCTGGAGGGGTTAAGTCTCTGGCTGCTGCTGCGGGGCATGGGCATCGAAGCCGTGGGCATCGGCGGCGCCACGATGGCCCACACCGCCGCTGGTCTGATCGGTGCCCTCACCCTGCTGCCGGGGGGGCTTGGAAGCACTGAAGCCGGCACCGTGGGGCTGCTGGCCCTGCAGGGCGTGGGCGTGGCAGAGGCCACTCCGGCGACTCTGCTCATTCGGTTGATGACGCTCTGGTTCGCCACTGCTCTGGGGGTGGGCTGCCTGTTGTGGCAGCCACGGCGCAAGCGGTGAGCGCTAGGCGCATCCCCTGGCTGTAGTTGATTGCTCTGGTGTTGCTCGCGGTCGCTGCTACAGGAGTGGTGAGCATGCCGGTAGTTCAGCAGCAGGCCCTGCTCAGGGCTTTGCACTCTCTGCTGGTGTGGCACCCCGCGCTCTACGGCGTGGTGATCTTGAGCTATGCGGGCCGCTACTGGCGCTGGCGGTTGTTGTTGGTCCGGCTGGGTATCGGCCGCACCAACTGGCCGGATCTGTTGGGGTGGTTTCGGGGCTTTGCCCTCACCGCAACCCCCGGCAAGCTGGGCGAACTGAGCCGGGTGCAGCTGCTGCATGAGCAGCTGGGCTATCCGCGCATGCTGCTCGTTCATTTGTTCGTGGCGGAGCGCTGCGCCGACGTGGCCGCCGTGGCCCTGTTGCTGCTGGTGCTCGCCCCAGCCCAGGTGCTGGGCTGCTGCCAAGGGCCAGTGCTCCGCTACTGATGGGCCTGGTGCTTGTGGCCCTGGCTGGTGCTCTGCTGGTCAGCCAACCGTCCCCCCGCCGTTGGCTGTCGAAGCGCTGGCAGCACAGGTGCCACCACCTGCCCAGCGGCGCCTTGGCCCGGGCCACACTGCCGGCGACCTTGATCTCCGTGCTGGTGTGGGCCAACGAGGCACTGGTGCTCTGGCTACTGGTGCTGCTGCTTGCGCCAACGCCGATCTCTATCCCGGCGGCCATCGCCATCTACCTGCTCTCGGGCACCGCCGGGATGGCCTCCTCGTTGCCTGGCGGGATCGGCGTGAATGAGGGCGCCACGGTGCTGCTGCTGGCCCAGCAGGGGGCGCCAGCGGCAGTGGCTTTGCCGATCGCTGTGCTGCGGCGACTGATCACGCCCTGGTCGACGGTGGCTTTGGCCGCTGCGTTCGGTGTCCTTCCGTTATCGCCTGGGGCCCAACACAGGCGAGACTCCTAGTGTGCCATCCCGGAAATAACAGCTAGAATCAGGAGTGTTATCCGAGGTGCTCTGTGGCACTTGGTCGACCGATGCTGCCGCTGGTCCTCAGCGATTACGAGGTTCAGCAACTGCAGGGCATCCCCATCTCTCGCTCGCTACCTCATTCGATCGTGCAGCGCGCCCAGATCGCGCTGGCCTGGGGTGCTGGCGAAACCAACACGTCCATCGCCAAGCGAATGGGGCTGACGGGGATGACGGTCGGCAAGTGGCGCAAGCGGTATCGGGAGCTGGGCCTGGAAGGGCTGCATGACGAGCTCCGCCCTGGACGGCCTCGCACGTATGAGGACGACACGGTGGCGGAGGTGATCAATCGGGCGCTGCAGACCGAGCCCACCGATGGCAGCACCCAGTGGAGTGCCCGCTCTCTGGCTGCCGCCACCGGCATCTCCAAAACCACCGTTCACCGCTGGCTGCAGACCTTCTCAGTGCAGCCCCACAGGCAGAAGCATCACCGCTCCGCGGAAGCCTGACGGCTTCAAGCTCTCCACCGACCCCTTCTTTGTCGAGAAAGTCCGCGACATCGTCGGTCTCTACCTGAACCCACCGGACAAGGCGATGGTGCTCTGCGTCGACGAGAAGACGCAGATCCACGCCCTGGACAGGACTCAGCCGCTTCTGCCTATGGGCCTGGGTTACGTGGAGGGTGTGTGACGCACGACTACATCCGCCACGGCACCACCACCCTGTTCGCCGCCTTGGACGTGGCCACCGGCGAGGTGCTCACCCAGTGCATGCCGCGCCACCGGCACCAGGAGTTCCTGGGCTTCCTCAGGCAAATCGAGAAGTCTGTGCCAGAGGATCTGGACGTCCACCTGATCGTGGACAACTACTGCACCCACAAGCACGCCCTAGCATTCGGGCTTCCGCGAAGCGGTAGGTCAGGTCCTGGCTGGCCCAGCGGCCCCGCTTCCACGTTCACTACACGCCCACCTACGCCTCTTGGCTGAACCAGGTGGAGCGCTGGTTTGGGATCATCACCCAGCGGCCATCCGGCGCGGCAGCTTCTCCAGCGTCAAATAGCTGATCGCCAAGATCGAGCAATTCGTGGCGGCCTACAACAAGACCAAGGCCCCGTTCAACTGGTCGACCACAGCGGATTCAATCCTGGAGAAGCTCCAGCGACTTTGCTCGCAAATCTCCGGGACGGGACACTAGGATTGGAAAATAAAATTCTCATCGTTCCAGCCGTTTCCCTCAGCGAGGCGGGCCAGCCGATTCACGCCAAGATCACGCCGGTGGCCGGGTTAAGTTTCGAGGCAGTCAGCTCATGGCCGAGAGATAACCTGACTCGCTGCTGCGCAATGCTCTCCGATGGCTTGGCCTGGTTCCGCTCCGTCACGATGGCAGGGTGTAGCCATGAGGCCATCGTCACCATTGGGAAGCACCCCAGCTTCCTGCCGCAATTGCACTGGATCAACATTCTGCTGGGGAACCTCAGAACGAGCCTGAGCGGCACATTCCATGCCTCCATCTTTGACAAGTACGCGAGGCGGTACCTCGGTGGCTACTGCTTCCGTTTCAACCGGCGGTTCTCGCTGGCGGCGATGGCCGAACGGATCGCCAATGCGGTCTGCTGCTGTATGCCTTGCTCTGAGCGGAATCTCAGGGTCGTGGAGGCTTATTAGTAACCAAGTATAATCCTACTCAATGGCTAAAAGTTCTTCCGCTAATAGCATACCCCTTTTCCTCTCTCTTCTGTATGACTGCCAATCTCTTGAACCCTAAGCGATTAATCCTATTTTTTAATGCTAAAAGCTTTATTTTATTATTATTGATGCTATTGTTATGTGGAGCAGTTGGTAACTTGTTGTTTGTGTATTCAGCCACATACTCCCTTGCATTAAAGAAATTTCCTTCGGAGCTAAATGTATCTAAAATAAGCTCTTTCTCCCGATTCTTTGGAGTAATACTAATGCTTTGGTGGCTTCAATGTCAAGTAAAATTCACTAAGAATAACTATTATTCCCTTCTATTTTATTCTTTTGTTGTTCTTTTGGGAGCTGTCTTGTTCTCAGGATTATATGACATCTCACATGATGGAAGATGGTATCATGCCGAGAGGGTGATATCATCTCAAAATTTATTTGCACAGTCATACTTAGATCCAAAGTCTCCCGCAATTGTTTATCCGATGCTGGTTGATGATATAAGATCATTTAGCGCCAAGCTCTTTCCTGGATTTTCCGTATACAGTAGTGTAAGCCATAATATTGCCATTGCACTTTATTCTAGTTTTTACTATGTAGCCAATTTGAAAAGTAATCTTAATAAATTTGTTGTGGGGTTCATACCGATTGCGCCCGTCCCGGTAATTGGCCAGCTAAATACTTTCTATGTTGATGGCTTTATATTCTCCATATACTCAATAGCAGCATTAGAAGCTTACAATCTAATGCAACAATCTCTGCAGCTAGAAGGTCAATGCGAAATTGCAGGCAGATTAAGTTCAAATCGGTTAAGTAGGATAGTTCACTCATTTAATAACATACCAAAATCAATTCGGCTTAGGGGACTTGCAATTACTTTATCAGTCGTTTTCTTGGGGTTAGCAAAGGGAGGATTTGTGATTCTTGCCGTTTGTCTGTCTCTTTTCGTAATTGCATCTTTAACTGTCTCTAATATGTTATCATCAATGACTAATAAAAATGAACCCATCCTTACCTATCAGCTTAAGCCTATTTCTTGGCAAACTCTATTCTTATTATTCAAGCGACCAAATCTAAAGTGCGTGTTCTTCACTGTTCTTGTTTGCCTGGTAGCATCTTCTCCTTATCTCTTGTATTTAATCTTCTCGTTCTCGCAAAACTCTTATGGAGGTGAGGTCATTGCGAGTTCTCCATTTTCCCTAATGAATTTGAAAGAAATCGCTCAAGCTGTTCTTTCACAAGATCAAGCCATAAATGATGCCTTACCTGATTTCATATCTCAAAATAGTATTGGCAAATTCATTGGATACAATGTCTTATCATTTTTCCCTCAAAATTTGCCATTTTCATCGTTGGGAAATATGGCTCGAAACTTTTCGACACACGAAGCAAGAGTCTCTGGTTTAGGAACATTCTTTAACATAGTAATCTTATTTAGTTTTACTTTTTCCTGTTACTTTATTTCATCTTTTTTCTTTAAAAAGCCCTGTCAAGATATCCCAAAACATGAGCTTTCTCCTCTTGCTGCCTATGGGAATTCAAATTTAGCCACTATAAGTCTTGTTTGTGTAGGTACATTGACCGCTACAGCACTGTCTCCCCTCGGGTTTTGGGCTCGTCTCAATCCTCAGGTTTATTATTCATCATTGCTTTTTCTTGTAACTTTGTATGATACAGCTAGTAAGTCGACAGATAGTGTCAGACGGTTAAATCAACACCGTGGCAGATATTTTATGCCCGGCCTTAGGTGGACATCCTTTGTCCTTGTAATCATTGCGTTGTGCTCTTCACTTCCATCCCTATTGGGAATTATATCTGTATCAAGCATGCAATATTACAGGGCCTATGTAGAATTTCCAGCTTCTTTGAGTAGATCTATTTCAAACTTTGACACGGCTTTTGGGGCTGATGCAAGACCCGTAATAATGGTTGAATATAATCGCTTTGCATTTGATATTGCTTACAGGTTGCAAAGGCGGCTCGGCTCTCGTCTTGCCGATTTAACAATCGTTAAGAGTTTGAGTGAGTGCCCAGCTAATGCCTTATTTGCCGAATCCACTAAGATGATAAAACCTGTAAAATATTGCATGTTCTTTGAGTGATTGTTGCCGTCAACTAAACTTTACTGTCTTGCCTTTTTCCAGTTATAATGTTAGGATAATTGTCCAATTCTGCCACGCTGTCTGTAAAAGGCTGCGAACCCGAAGTTGGAGGAGCCATCCTGCTCGCTAAGACGTTTTCAGCCGCATCCTGTTCCGTCTCCTCCGGCGGCCACACCCAGCTCCGCCGCGACCCCTCCCTGACTGCCTATGTGTCGGGTGACCCCCCCCCAGGCGCAGGGCTGCTTCAAAGTATTAAATCGGGTTCGGTTCTGGCTGACGCATCGCCATCGCCAGCAGCGCCGTGATGTCCTGCATGACCGCCTGTAGGCCTTCCCGGATCGAATGAAACCCGTCCAGGCGCAGCAGGTTGAGAGCTGCGGTCCGCAGCGTGGCCATCGTGCCCGCGCCATTGCCCCGGTAACGGTGGGCGTCCTCATGCAGCTGTGTGTCCCGGATCCAGTGCCAGCTCTCAATGCTCCAGCGGTCTCGCACCTTTCGCAGCAAGCTTTCTGGCGTGGTGCGCAAGCTGGTGAGGAAGTGGTGGGTGGCGTGAAATGGCTTGCCATCACGGGTGCCCTCAGCGGCCACCTCCACGATCCAGCTGGTGTCGCTACAGGCCTCCTGGATGTGCTCTGGTGCCTCTTTCGCCCGCAGCGTCCAGGTGATGTCGCGGCCATGGCTGACCTCGTGATCGGTTGCCACGAAAGGGATCCTGCGCTTTCCCTGGAACTGGCTGCGGATGTGGCGGTACAGCGTCTTTTGGTTGGCTCACCGCTTCGCGGAAGGCTGCGCCTTCACCGTCAGGAGGAAGTCGGCCCCCTGCTCCTGGAGGAGTTGAAAAAAGGGCGCTGAGTATGAAGCGCATCCGCCTGGATCAACACGCCCTCAAGATCCAGCTCACCGAGGAGCGCTTTGAGCACAGCCCGCTCATGGTTTTCGCCAGTGGCGTAGCAGGCCTGGCTGATCGCCACGCCCAGAGCGGCTGAATAGAGCGTCACCTGGGCAATGAACGCTGAACCACCTCCAGGTGTGTGCTCGATCGAACCCCGCAGGGTCTTGCCGTCACACACCAGCTGGTCGAGATCCGCTGCACCACCTGGGATCTGGGCGATCGTCCAATCACGGATAGCAGCGCAGAGAGCCACCACGTCCACCTGCAGGAAGAAGTAGCGAAACGCTGAATCCGACGGCGGCCGCCGCAGTTTGAGCCCCAGCTGCTCACCAGGTACCGCATGGTGGCGCCGTGCGAACCGCTCCAGATCCCTCAAGCTTTCGCAGCCGCTCAAGATGCCCAGCACGGCCACCAACAGCAAATACCAGGCGGGGATACGTATCCCTCGCCGCATCCGCGTGTCGGGGATCGCCTTGATGAAGCTGATCAGATCGAGATCGGTTGCAGCAGGGCAGGTTTCGCGCATAGAGAAGGAGCAAGCCCGCTCAGCGAACCCAACGCTGGCAGCTCAGGCCAGCGCGCTTGTGACACACTTTGAATCAGCCTTGGCCGCTCACCATCCTCGATCGGCTGATGCAGGGAGCCCCCCCCGCTCGTTTGCAAGGTGGATGTGGAGGGTTACGAACCCGAGGTGCTGCGCGGTGCCGCCGCTGCCCTGCATCAGCCCCAACTGCGCGCCGTGCTGCTGGAAGCCGACACCCCTGCCCTGCAGCGCACCATGGAACAGGCCGGCTTCGCCTGCTACAACTACGATCTCTTCAGCAGTCTGCTCAGCCCCGCCACCAGCCCAGGAGCCTCCAGCGTGCACAACCAGCTCTGGATCCGCGATCTGGCCTTCGTGCAGGCGCGATGCCGCACAGCCCCGCCGCTCCAAATTGGTGCGATCGAGCTGTAGCGCGCGCTGATTCAATGCCAAGTCTGTCCACAATCACGCTGACCCTTTGCGCAATCTTGAATCACCCTCATCGCTATTCTTACTCCGTGATCGACTGGCGCACCTGCCCCCCGGCGCCGCTGGCCTGGTTCAGCCTGCGCGAGCTGCTGCTCGGCCTTGTCCACACCCCCGCCCTGCTGTTGCCCCTGGCGGCCGCCCTGGGCTTGGCCCTCGCCTGGTGGTGGCAGCTGCCCCGGCTCGCCACCGCGGCCCTGGCCCTGCTGCTTCCCCTGGCCCTCAGCGCCATCTACAGCCCCCCCGCCACCGCCCTGCTCAGTGGCTGGCTGCAGAGCCAGCTGCCCGCCGCGCCGTCCCCCGGCCCCGGTGCGGTGGTGGTGTTGCTCGGCCGGGGTGACGCCATCGACGCCACCACCACCACCAGTGCCGCCGCCCAGCTCCGTCGCGACGCCTCCCTGTCGGCCTATGTGTCGGGTGACGACCGTTCCACTGCCGAACGCCTCGTGCGGCTCGGTGTCGCCCCCAGCCGCATCGCCGGCGACTCCTGCGCCCGCACCACCTGGGAGAACGCCACCCGCACCGCCGCCTGGCTGCGCCAGCACCACCCTGGCGCACCTGTGCTGCTGATCACCGACCCCTGGCAGCTGCCCCGTGCCAGCCATGCCTTCACCCGCCAGGGCCTCCAGGTGCAGCCCCTCGCCGCCGAGCCCCAGCTCAGCGCCCCAGAACGCAACCGCCTTGCCCTGCGCGAGTCGGCGGGCACGGTGCTGTATTGGCTGCAGGGACGGATGTGAGGCTCAGCGCCTCCTCATGCAGCCGCGCACCAGACGGGCCGCCGGTGCGTACGCATGTACTATCATTGATGGTTGACAGCCCCGGGCTTTGGTGCCGATCGAGCCATCACCTGAATCTGCGCCAGACTTGGCGGAGTCTCCGAGCCCGCCCCGCCGGCGCCGCTGCCTCGATCTCCAGGGTTGGATCCAGGCCATGGTTTGCCCCGTGATTGGCCGGCCTCGTGATCTCCCTGATCGCCCTGCTCTCCTCCTATGACCACATCTCCGTCCGCGCCGGCGCCAAGCTCCAGCTCCCGCAGCAATGGGGCGTCTGGTTCATCGCTGCCTTAGTGGCGCTTGTGGTTGTCGTAGCCGAAGGCTTCTGCCTAGCAGACGCTCAACTGGCGACGGGATCCCGGCTACGAGCAGCGAATGTAGCCGCAGGCCGGCGAAGCCGTAGCAGCTGAGGAGCGAAACCGAGCAGCTGAGGAGCGAGACCGAGCAGCTGCGGCAAGAGAACAGGCGACTCGCCGCGCTCGAATCCAGGATGGATGCCTTGTTGCGCACTGAGTGAAGCCCTGGCGGTGTTGCTGGATGAACTGAGGCCGCCAACAGCCTGAGAGCATCCAGGCTGCGAGCGGGAGTCATCCTCTGGCTCAAGCCCATGGTTCCCCAGAATGGGAGCCGGGTGGCGCCGACGTGATGTCATAATGAGATCAGTCGCGGGAGAGCGCAATGCCATCATTGAGCTTGCGGGGTCTGTCAGATCAGACCTACGAGGGCCTGCGGCAGCTCGCCACTCGCAACCACCGCAGCATGCAGGAGCAGGTGCGGCTCCTGATTGAACGGGAGGTGCGTTACGCCGAGGTAGGCGCTGTGGAGCGAGCCCGGCAGTGGCGCTCCGTGCTGGCCGGGCGCCATTTCCCCGATCTGGCTGCCGATCTCCAGGCCGACCGCAACCGCTGAAGCATGGCTGCAGCAGCGCAAGCGCCATCCGATCTTGTCGTGCTGGATACCTCTGCCCTGCTCAGGCTGTATCTGGCTGATGGTCCGCTGCCTCCTTCGCTGGAGCCCGCCATCCAGCGGGGCTGCAGTGGCGATGCCTTGTTGTTGGTTCCCGATCTCTGCCTGCTCGAATGCGCTTCGGTGCTGTTGAAACAGGTGCAGCGCCAATTGCTCAGTGCGGATGAATGCCGAGCCCTCCTGGCGGATCTGCTGCAGCTGCCGCTCCGGCTCACCAGCGCCAGTGAACTCGCTTGCGCTGCGCTCGATCAAGCCATGGCCCTCTCGCTGAGTGTCTATGACGCCAGTTACCTCGCCCTGGCGCTCAAGCATGGTGCCCGCTTGATCACGGCAGACAAGCAACTCGCCAAGGCGGCCCTGTCGCTTGGCTGTCTGGCGGATCCGGCGTTTCCAGAATGAAGCCATCCAGGGCGATTCGTCGCCCTCATTGCTGCCGGCTGGCCGCCCTGGCCCATGAGCCGTTCTGATTGCCCTGCTCACCGTGCTGCACAGCCCGGCCCTGTTGCTGCTGCTGGTGGGCGCCGCCGCCCGCCAGGGCCTGCAGGTGCAGCCCCTCGCCGCCGAGCCCCCGCTCAGCGCCGCCGAACGCAACCGCCTGGCCCTGCGCGAAGCGGCGGCCACGCTGCTCTATCGGCTGCAGGGGCGGATGGGATCCCGATCGCCCAACAGGTAAGCGCGCAGGTGGCCCGGCAGCTCCCGCGCCAACGCCTGCTCCCGGCTGAGCCAGTGGCCGGCCACGATCTCCAGCCCGTCGATCACCAGCTGCGGCCGCGTGCGCAGCGGCAGGGCAAAGATCGTCACCGTGTTCAAGCCGCCGGGGCCGCGCTCGCAGATCTGCCAGGGCTCCAGCAGCTGCTCCGCCCGAACCCGCAGCCCCACTTCCTCCGCCAGCTCGCGCACCGCCGCCTGCCGCGCCGTTTCACCCTGGCCGATCCCGCCCCCCGGCAGGCTCCAGCTGCGCCGGTAGCTGCTCTCCACCAGCAGCAGCTCCGGCCCGTGCCACACCGCCACCAGAGCGCCGTGGGTGTGGGGCCTCGCCAGGCGCCGCCAGCCCTCGTACACCAGCGCCGCCAACCGGTAGAGGCGCAGACGGGCGATCAGGCGCTTCAGCTGGGTGCGGACTGGGCGCATCATCCCTGCCCGCTGCCCAGCTCCCGCTCCAGCAGCCCCAGCACCGCCTCGCGGCCGTAGCGCCGCTCCGCCAGCTGCCGCGCCGCCTGCCCCCGCTGCCGCCGCAGGTCGCCATCGGCCAGCAGCTGGCGCACGGCCGCCGCAAACGCCGCCCCATCCTCCGGCTCCACCCGCAGCCCCGCCTGCTCGGCAATCTGGCCCAGCTCACTGCTGGCCGGTGAGCTGGCCACCACGGGCCGGCCGCTGGCCAGGATTCCCAGCAGCTTCGAGGGCAGCACCAGATCCGCTGCCCCTGCCTTCTGCGGCAGCAGGTGCACATCCGCCAGGTTGAGCCAGTGGTTCAGCCGCTCAGCCGGCTGCAGGGGCAGCAGCCGCACGTGGGCCATTCCCGCCGTGGCTGCCGCCAGATCCGCCTTGCTCGGTCCTTCGCCCGCCAGCAGCCACACCAGATCCGGCATGTCCGCCAGTCGCCCGATCGCCTCCACCAGCAGCTCCAGCCCCTGCTTTTTGTTCATCGAGCCCGAATAGAGCAGCACCCGCTGCCCAGGCCCGATGTCCAGGTCGCGCCGGTAGGGGTTCATGGCCCGCTCGCTCTCCGGCAGGGGTTGGATCGCCTCCAGATCCACCCAGTTCGGCAACAGCAGCGCCCGCTCCGGCGCCACCCCCTTGGCGATCGCGTGGCGCACCATCGCCCCGCTGATCGTGCTCACCCGGCCAAAGCCCCGCAGCGTGCGCCGCTCCCCCAGTTCCGCCAGGCGGCGCAGCAGCCGGCCCTTCAACAGCCCCAGCTCGAAGGCCGCATCCAGCTCGAAGTCCTGGATGTGCAGCCAGCTGCTCGTGCCCCGTCCGCAGAGTGCCGCCAGCAGCAGCGCCCCCGGAGCACAGAAGAAGGCCGGCGCCACCGCGATCACCACATCCGGCCGCCAGCGCCACTGCCAAAGCAGCACCGGCAGGCTGCTGAGCGCGAAGCTGGCCAGGTGCAACAGCCGGGTGAGTCCGCTCGGCCGCCGCGGCACCCACAGCGGGCAGCGCAGGATCTCCACGCCGCCGCTCTGCTCCTGCCGGTAGCGGTTGCCGTGGGCCTGCCACTGCGGAAAGTAGGGTGGAGCGGTGATCACCCGCACCCGGTGGCCGCGATCCGCCAGCCAGCGCGCCAGGTCGCCGCTGTATACCCCGATACCCACGGGTTCCGGGGAGAAGTTCAGGCTGAGCAGCAGCAGTTTCATGGCGTTTCCCGTGGCATTGGCATGATCTTCAGCGAAACGTCCTAGAGAATGGTTCCCTGTCCAGCGCTGTCTCCCGGCCGTTCTGGACGCCTTCCTAGCTCCGGCTTCTGCCCGGCACCAACTCCAGCCTGATGACGTCCTCCGCCACCGGTTTCTCCACGCCGATCGGTGGCTTGCTGCGCCAGTACGGCGACGACCTCTCTCGCCTGCAACGGCTGCTGGATCCCCTGATCGCCGCCGGCCTGTTTGTTCTGATCGTGGGTCAATCGCCGGGGCCTCCCTTCCCCATGTTGCTGCCCCGCTGGCTGTGGGTGTTAACCCTCACTGCCTTGATCCTGCCCACCGGCAACCTCTACGCCAGCTTTCGGCAGGCCAGCCTGCTGCTGCTGGCCCGGCGGGTCACCAGCCGCTGGCTCACCGTGGTGACAAGCCTGTTGCTGCTGGCCTACATCACCAAGAGCAGCGCTCTGTTCTCGCGGGTGGACACCACCCTCTGGGCCCTGCTCACCTGGCTGCTGCTGCTGCTCAACCATGTGGGCCTGCGCAAGCTGCTGCGCAACCACCGCAGCCGCGGAGGCAATGCTCGCACCATCCTCTACTGGGGCACGGCCGAGTCGGCCGCCGCCTTCCAGGCCCAGCTGCTCGGCGCCCCCTGGATGGGGCTGCGCCTGGTGGCCTGGTTCAGCCCGGTGCCCGAGCCGGCCGATGGCCAGCCCCCCCAGCTGCCCGCCTGCGGCGGGGGCCTGGCCGAGATGCGCCGCTGGCTCGAGCACCAGTCGGCCGATCGCATCGTCTTCAGTCACGTTCCCCGCGACGGGCTGAGCATGGACCAGTTGCTCAGCTTCTTCGGCGACACCTGTCTGCCGGTGATCTATGCCCCCCGCTGGGCCCAGCCCGGGATGCGCTTCCGCATCACCACGGTGGGCAACACGCCATGCATCGACCTCTGGGGCGGCGAAAGATCCATGATCGATCGCCAGCTCAAACGTGCCTTCGATCTCGCCGTGGCCGGCTTCGGCCTGGTGCTGATCAGCCCGCTGCTGCTGCTGCTCGCCCTGGCCGTGAAACTCTCCAGCCCTGGCCCGATCCTGTTCCTGCAGGACCGCTACGGCCTCGATGGACGCCGTTTCAGAATTTTCAAGTTCCGCACCATGCGGGTGATGGAGGCCGGCGACCAGCCCGGCCTGCGCCAGGCCAGCCGCCACGACCCCCGCGTCACCCCCGTGGGCCGGCTGCTGCGCCGCTGGAGCCTCGATGAGCTGCCCCAGCTGCTCAATGTGCTGCGCGGCGACATGAGCCTGGTGGGTCCCCGGCCCCATGCCGTGCAGCACAACGAGCTCTATCGCACCCAGATCCCCGGCTACATGCAGCGCCATGCCTTCAGGCCCGGCATCACCGGCCTGGCCCAGGTGGAGGGCTGGCGCGGTGAAACCGCCACCCTCGAAGCCATGGCCCGCCGCGTGGAGGCCGACCTGCGCTACCAGAACCAGTGGAGCCTCAAGCTCGACGTGAAGATCCTGCTCAAGACCCTGCTGCGCCTGCGCTCCACCAACGCTTACTGAGGCCAGGGGAGGCGTGGCCGATGGTGTTGCCCGCGCTTGACCAGACTTGATCGGGTCAAGCAGCGAACACAATGTCCCAGGACAGTGGCTCGAGGCTCAGCCCAGGTCGAAGTAGCGTTTGCCGTCGGCCCGCTTGAGTGCCGCCCGCCGCGCCGAGCGCCGGCTGAACTGGCTCACGCTCGGGTTGGGCACCAACGGATCCACATGCGCCACCTGCTGCCACAGGTCGCGCGGCGCCCAGCGCACGTCATGGCGCACCTTGTCGTGGCGCACCACATGGCACCAGCGGCTGGAGCCGCACTCCGGGCAGAACAGCTCCTCCAGCCACTCGTTGCTCAGCACCAGCACCGGGTGGGCCTGGATCACCAGCCGCGCCCGCTTGTCGCTCATGCCCCGCTGCTTGAGTTCCTCCGGCTGCATCAGGTGCAGGTAGTACTTGCGGCCGTTGCCGGAAATGGGCGTGTCCGGGTGCACCGGGCAGAGCAACGCCCGTCCCTTCGATCGGCCGCGCTGCCGCCGCTGCTTCCGGCCAGAGTTGTCCCCATCTGCAGGGGCAGGCTGGGGGTTGGGGGCGCCGGCTGGGGAAGTGTCTGGGGAGATGTCTGGGGAAGTGTCTGGGGAAGTTGATGGGGAGGTGCTGGACCTGTGTTCGCGCATCCCTTCGCTTTGATCAATCGCTTCTCCGCCTCGAACCATACCTGCTGAAAGCGGGTTCCACCCGTGGGTTTCGGTTTAAGCTGATTCCAACCAGCTGCAGACTGTGCTCTCTCCAGGCCCTTTGCTGCTGTTCGCTCTGGCGGCTCCCACCGCCCTCACCACCCCCGCTGGTCCCAGCTGGAACGTGCGCCCCGCACCCCAGCAGATCACGCCCCCCCCCACCCGCCTGGTGCCCGTGGGCCAGGGGGCGCCCCCTTCACGGCTGTTGCCCGCCGCCGCTCCACTGCCAGCCTCCCCACTGCCGGCTCCGGTGGCCGGGCAGCCGGAGCCCCCGGAAGCCCTGGCTGCGGCCCCCACACTGCGCCCCTATCGGCTACGCCCCTCGCTCGGTGGCGGCAAGCCCACCGGCTACGTGGGCGGCTGGGGCGACTACTTCATCTCCGGCACCGCCGGCACCCGGGGCGACGCAGACCAGGAGCTGCGCGACTTCCTCGATGGCTCGGTGAACGTTGGCTTCGCGATCGGTGACCCCGTGCGTGCCATCGGCGTGGAGGTGTACTGGGGTGCGGGCAGCATCAAGGACTTCAATGCCAACGGTGGCTTCGGCGTCTCGGCCGGCCGCCTGCTGGTGAACCGCTGGAACCTGCAGGTGGCCGCCGCCGGTGGCGTGATCGACTTCTACCAGTACGGCGATGAGCCTGGCCGCCGCTTCAGCAGCCCCTACGGCGCCCTCACCTTTGCCACACCCCTGCGCCCCCGCAATCCCCAGTTCCAGCAGGTGTTGCAGGTCACCGTGGGTGGCGGCGGCAAGGGGTTTGCCCAGATCGATTCCAATTTCCAGATCTCCGAAGGCGGCTTCTTCGCCGCGGCGGGGGTGGAGGTGCTGCCCAACCTGGGCGTTTCGGCCGGTGTGAGCAACCGCAGCACCGTGGTGAACCTCTCCTACGTGCCCTTCCGCAACCTGCCGATCTTCGTGAACCTGGCAGCCGCAGATGTATTCGAGACTACACCCTATGGCGTGTCAGGCCTGCTCACCGTGGGCTGGAGCGACAACTGGCGCAGCGGATATTTTCATTCCCAACCATGAACCGCATTTCGCAAATAGCTTCTTATGCTAGGTTGGTACTACTGCTGTAGTTCACCCATGTTCCCTTCAGTCCCTAGCTCTCGCAACCGGTTCGGTGCTGCGATCGCTGTGGTGGCCTTCGGCTCCTTCCTGGTGGCTGCACCCGCCATGGCGCGCAGGCCAAGCACCAGCACTCCACCGCCACCGCCGCCGCCGCCGACTGTGGTCAAGCCCCTGCCTCCACCGTCTGTGAGTGCACCCCAAACCGGCCAGCTCAATGGATTCAGTACCCAGAGCTTCTCCAATCAGCGCTCGAGTTTTCCGCCGCCTCCCTCTAGATAGATAAAACTCGTTCCCCAACCATTTTTTTAATTTTATTCCAGTGACTTTTTCATCGCGGCGTCTGTTCTCTGCACTGCCTCTCCTGGCAGTAGCTGGTTTATCTGTCTTAGGTGGTGCTCCAGCACACGCACTCACTCCCAGTTCCATTACACCCATTCTGCGTAGTGTAACTAATGCAGATGGCCTTGGATTTTTAGAGGCTGATGCCAATAGTTTTGGCTACTTCTTTGATGTAACCAGCGATAAAGTATTCGCCAATGCTCTCGGATTTCTATTCCAGCCTGGATGGAACGACGTTGCTACCAATAACACTTATGAAGTAACCCTGTGGTCGTATGTATTAGACCCCAATACCTTCTTAGGTACTTACTCGCCGCTTGCTACCAAGCAATTCGTCCCCACCGACCCTAATCTCATTCTGGCCGACAGCGCAGTTCCTCCCACCGGGTTCGGCAACTTTTATTGGTTGGCTCTCGACAGCAACGTTGATCTTCCTAATACAGGCCCCACGGTTGATCCTGACCAGCTCGCCGGATATATTGTTGGCGTAACAGGGGTTTTTGATGGATCCCCTGGCTCGGTGTTGGCTGCTGCGGGTGGAACCCCCGATTTCTCCCCCTTGCTCACCTCCTATGAGTTTGAGGGATACAATTTCCCGGGTGGTGATGATGCACCTGTTCCCATCTTCGAGTATCTCCCTTACACGAATGCAGGTTTCTGGAATGCCAACGTGTCAGTTGCTGTTCCCGGCCCACTGCCCATCCTGGGCGCAAGCTCTGCACTCCTGTGGTCGCGCCGTTTGAAGCGCAAGATCAATTCTTACAAGCTCTGAAACATTCAATGGAACGGTTTCAGCTCTTCAAAGCTGAAACCGTTCCAGGTTTTTTGTCGTTGTAGCTCAGTTGATACAGAAATGCCAGCTCCTTGGAGCTGCTTTTTTGTACCCAATTATCGGGGGCTGAATTTATGGGAAAAACGCCATTTCAGCCTGAAGCCCCCAGTAGCAGGAGCTTGATCGTGCTCTCTTGGAATGAACAAATTTGAAGTGGAGCCAAGCGGATTCGAACCGCTGACCCCCTGCATGCCATGCAGGTGCTCTACCAGCTGAGCTATGGCCCCTTTGGGTACGCGCAAGGCGGCTGGAACGCTGGTCGTTCAGCCCTGGCCGGTGGCCTTGCCTGGCGTGGTGAAATCTTACACGGCGGCGGAGCTCACACCTGGCGCCACACCGCCACCAGCTTGCCCTGCACCGTGACCTGCTCGGCCGGCAGCTCAATCGGCGCATAGGCCGGGTTGGCCGCCTCCAGGATCACCGTGCCGCCCTGGCGCTGGAAGTGCTTGAGGGTGGTGCCGCTGCCCGCCACCAGGGCGCTCACGATCGTGCCGTTGCGCAGCCGCGCCGGATCAGGCACGGGCTCCAGCAGCACCACGTCGCCGTCGGCGATGTGGGCATCCACCATTGAGTCGCCGTTCACCGTGAGGGCGAACAGGCCGCGGGTGGCCAGCAACGGCGCCAGGTCAAGGCTCTCCTGCACGTCGTCGAAGGTTTCCACCAGGCCGCCGGCCGCCACCGCCCCCAGCACCGGAATGCCCGCTACCGCCTCGCCCAGCAGCTGCAGGGTGCGGGCCTGGCCCTCCTTCCAGGTGAGCCAGCCCTTCTGCTGCAGGTGGCGCAGCCGGCTCTGGATCGGCGCCGGCGAGCGCAGCCCCATCGCCTCCATCATCTGGCGGATCGAGGGGCTGTGGCGGTGCTCGCCGATGTAGCCCGCCAACCAGTCGTACAGCTCCTGCTGGGCTGGGGTGAGCGGCTGCTGGGGCTGGTTGGCGGGCATGGCAGACAACGGAGCCGGAATCGCTGATACAGATGTACCGCCTGGTGGCCGTTTTGTAAAGGCCGGTTGTGGAAGGGTCTGTCGTGGCTTGAGTTGGTCTGGTCTGGTTCAGGCGTCGGCCAGCAGGGCCGCCAGCAGGGCCTGCTGGGCGTGCAGGCGGTTCTCGGCCTGGTCGAACACCCGGCTGCTGGGCCCTTCGATCGCTCCGGCGCTGATCTCCAGCCCCCGGTAGGCCGGCAGGCAGTGCAGCACGATCGCCCGGCTGTCGGCCTCGGCGATCAGCGCCTCATCCAGGCACCAGCCGGCGAAGGCCCGCTCGCGCTCGGCCTTCTCCTCCTCCTGGCCCATCGAGGCCCATACGTCGGTGTAGAGGGCGTGGGCGCCGCGCACCGCCGCCACCGGCTCGTGCAGCACCTCCACCGTGGCGCCGCTGGCGGTGGCCAGCGCCTGCGCGCGCTCCAGCACGCCGGCATCGGGCTCGAAGCCCACGGGGCAGCCGATGCGCACGTTCACCCCCAGCAGGGCGCCGCAGAGCAGCAGCGAGTGGGCCACGTTGTTGCCGTCGCCCACATAGCTGAGCGTGAGGCCCTGCAGCCCACCGAAGGCCTCCTGCAGGGTGAGGTAGTCGGCCAGGGCCTGGCAGGGGTGCTCCAGGTCGGTGAGGGCGTTGATCACCGGGATCGAGGCCCAGTGGGCGTACTCCTCGAGTTCACTCTGGGCGAAGGTGCGGATCGCCAGGGCGTCCACATAGCGGCTCAGCACCCGGGCGGTGTCGGCCACCGGCTCCCCCCGGCCCACCTGGCTCACCTGGGGGTTCAGATCGATGGTCTGGCCGCCCAGCCGTGCCATCGCCACGGTGAAGCTCACCCGCGTGCGGGTGGACGACTTGGTGAAGATCAGGCCGAGGCTGCGGCCGCCCAGGTCGATGCTGCTGCGGCCCGTCTTGAGCTCGATAGCCAGTTCCAGCAGGGCCATGGTCTGCTCAGCCGTGAGGTCGGCCGAGGAGAGCAGATCCCGGCCGCGCAGCTCGGCCAGAGCAGGGGGCAGGGGGGTGGAGGCGGCGCCTTGCATCGGCCGGTCTCAAACAACCCTTATCGGCCATCGGCGGACCCGCCGTCAAGTCGGACCGCTCAGGCCGCCAGCTGGGCTTCGGCGGGCAGCACGCTCTCGGCCAGCAGACCCTTGAGTTCGTCGCCCTCGATCACCTCCTTGTCGAGGATCTCCTGGGAGATGCGCTCCAGCAGGTCGCGGTTGTGGTTCAGGATCGAGAGAGCCCGGTCGTGGGCCCGGTCCACCAGGCCACGCACCTCCCGGTCGATTGCCTGGGCGGTGGCGTCGCTCACCACCCGCCGTGGGTTGCTGGGCCCGCCGAGGAAGCGGCTGCCGCCCTGCTTGTCGTAGGCGAGGGGGCCGAGGGTCTCACTCATGCCATAGGTGCCCACCATCTGCTCGGCGATGTCGGTGGCGCGCTGCAGGTCGTTGGCGGCGCCGGTGGTCACCGCGCCGAACACCACTTCCTCGGCGCTGCGGCCGCCCAGCAGGGTGGCGATCTGGCCTTCCAAATCCTCCTTGGAGTTGAGGAAGCGCTCCTCAGTGGGCAGCTGCAGGGTGTAACCCAGGGCGCTCATGCCCCGGGGCACGATCGAGATCTTGGCCACCTTGCTGCCGCCGGGCATCAGGTGGCCCACGATCGCGTGGCCCACCTCGTGGTACGCCACCACTTTCTTCTCGTCGGCCTGGAGCACCCGGCTCTTCTTCTCCAGGCCGGCCACCACCCGCTCGATCGCCTCGTTGAGGTCGCCCTGCTCCACGGTGGTGCGGTTCACCCGGGCGGCCAGCAGCGCCGCCTCGTTCACCAGGTTGGCCAGATCCGCTCCGGCAAACCCTGCTGTGGCCTGGGCGATGCGGTCGAGATCCACGCCCTCGGCCAGCTTCACCTTGTTCGCATAGATCCCGAGAATCATGCGACGGCCAGAGAGGTCGGGCCGGTCCACCAGCACCTGACGGTCGAAGCGGCCGGGCCGCAACAGCGCGGCGTCGAGGGTTTCAGGCTGGTTGGTGGCCGCCAGCACGATCACCGGCTTGTCCTTGCCGGCGAAGCCGTCCATCTCCGTGAGCAGCTGGTTGAGCGTCTGCTCGCGCTCGTCGTTGCCGCCCACCACGCCCATCGAGCCGGAGCGGCTCTTGCCGATGGCATCGAGTTCGTCGATGAAGATGATGCAGGGCGCCTTCTTCTTGGCTTCTTCGAACAGGTCACGCACGCGGGCGGCGCCGGCGCCCACGAACAGCTCCACGAACTCCGAGCCGCTGATGATGAAGAAGGGCACGCCCGCTTCACCTGCCACGGCCTTGGAGAGCAGGGTTTTGCCCGTGCCCGGTGGGCCCACCAGCAACACGCCCTTGGGGATGCGGGCGCCGATGGCGGCGTAGCGCTCAGGCTTCTTGAGGAAATCCACGATCTCGGCCAGCTCAGCTTTGGCCTCATCCACCCCGGCCACATCGGCAAACGTCACCCGCGATTCCTCGTCGGGCACGTACACCTTGGCCTTGCTCTTGGTGAAGCTCAATGCCCCCTGGGCGCCGCCCATGCCGCTGCGGCGGGCAAAGAACTGCAGCACCAGGATGAAGATCAGCGGCGGCACCACCCAGCTGAGGATGGTGGTGAAGATATTGGGCTTCTGGGGCGGGGCCGCGGCGAATTCCACCCCGTGCTGCTCGAGCCGCTGGGGCAGCTCCATGTCGAAGATCGGTGTGGTGGCCAGCACCGAAGGCGCGCCTTCCTCCGGCGCTTCCTTGAGTTCGTAGCGGATCTGGTCGGAGGTGATGTAGGCCCGGCGCACGTTGTCATCGTTCACCTGATCGATGAACAGCGAGTAGGGCACCCGCGGCACCTGGTTGCCCTGATTGGGCAGGAAGTTGCTGAACAGCAGCAGCACGCCGAAGCCGATCAGCACCAGGTTGATCAGCCCGAAGCGCCGGCTGGGGCGGTTGTCGTCCTGGCGGATGGGCATGGCGCACGGCCGTTACAGCTCGGCCCAGGCTAGGGGTGGTGTCCCACCCCTAGCCTCCCTGGCGGGGCGGCATGCGGGGTGGGAAACCGAATGGGCGCCACACTGGAACCATGTGTGGCCGCTTCTCGCTCACCACCGCCATCGACCGGCTGCTGCCGCGGCTGCAGGGGCAGCTGCCGCCCCAGCTGGCCGAGCACTACGCCCCCCGGCCCCTGATCCGGCCGGGCGAGCCGCTGCTGATCCAGCGTCAGCAGCAGGGCCGACTGGAGGTGAGCTTCGCGGTGTGGGGCCTGCTGCCGGCCTGGGTGAAGGATCCGGCTGGCGCGCCTCGTCCGATCAATGCCCGCAGCGAAACCGTGGCCGAGAAGGCCAGCTTCCGCGGTCCCTGGCGCCACCACCGCTGCCTGATCCCGGCCGACGCCTTCTTCGAGAAGGGCCAGCGCATCGCCCGCCGCGATCGGGCGCCGTTCTGGCTGGCGGGGCTGTGGGAGCGCTGGCTGGGGGCCGACGGCAGCCAGCTCGACAGCTGCTGCATCCTCACCACCCGGCCCAATGCCCTGATCGCGCCGATCCACGAGCGCATGCCGGTGCTGATCCCCGACGGCCTGGAGGAGGCCTGGCTGGCGCCGGTGCATGGCGCCGAGCTGCGCGCTCTGGAGCCGCTGCTGGAGCCCTGGGATCCGGCCGGTTGGTTGATCGAGCCGATCGCTGCCAGCCCCTCGGCCGCCATAGCCCCAGCCGCCGGCCCAGCTGCGGTAGACCGCCAGCAACTCAGCCTCAGCCTGGAGCCGCCATGACCGCCCAACCCCAGGCCCCCGAGCCGGTGGCCGCCTACCCGCGGCCGCCGGCCCTGGTGGCCAGCACGGAGCACGTGCGGGTGGAGGCATTGGGCCAGCTGCTGGTCGACACCCGCCGCTCCCTGCGGGTGCTCGAGACCTTCCATCCGCCCACCTACTACCTACCGCCCGAGGCCCTGCGGCTGGAGCTGCTGCAGCCCGCCCCCGGCCGCAGCTTCTGCGAGTGGAAGGGGGTGGCCCGCTACTTCGACGTGGTGCTTGATCCCGGCGGTGCCGGCGAGCGCCGCCTCAGCCGGGCGGTGTGGACCTACCCCGACCCCACGCCGGCCTTCGCCCCCCTGGCCGGCTGGTATGCCCTCTATCCGGCCCTGATGGACGGCTGCTGGATCGACGATGAGCGGGTGATTCCCCAGCCCGGCGGCTTCTACGGCGGCTGGATCACCTCCCGGGTGCAGGGCCCGTTCAAGGGTGATCCGCTTCACCCGGAGCTGGTGTGAGCGGGTTGGCTGTGAACAGGGTTCGGGTGGGGAAGGGCATGGAGCCGCCGTGGCGCTCCACCACCGTGCCGATGGCGAGCAGCAGCTCCTGCTGCAGGGCCCAGCCCTCTTCCATGCTGTGGCCCGTGCTGTGGCAGAGCAGGCGCAGGTTGAGGCCGCTCTCGCCGTAGCCGGTGAAGTGCACGGCCCGGGTCTTCTGCTGGGCCACGCCCGGGTGGCCGGCCAGCAGCTGCTCCAGCTCGGCCACGATCGCCGGGACGCGCGGCCGGTCGGCGTAGCTGAGGCTGAAATCGATCCACACCCGCCGGTTGTCGACCGCCGTGTTGTTGATCACCGGTGAGCTGGTGAAGATCGTGTTCGGCACGTATACCGGCTGGCGGTCGCGGCTGCGCAGGCGCGTGTAGAACCAGCCGATCTCCTCCACCGTGCCCGAGAGCTGCTCGGAGGGGATCTCGATGAAGTCGTCCACGATGAACGGGCGGTTCACATACAGGCTCAGGCCGCTGAGGGAATTGGACACGATCCCCTGCGCCCCGAAGCCCACCGCCGCCGCGCCGAAGCCGCCGGCGGTCACCAGCACCGCCGCCGACAGGCCCACCAGCCGCATCAGCTCCACGATCACGATCGCCCAGATGGCGATGCTGATCAGCTTCTGCAGCACATCGAACAGGAAGTGGCGGTCCTGCTCGTTGAGGCGGGGCAGGATCTCCGCGGCGTAGCGCTCGCGGTTGCTGCGCAGTTCGCTGTGCCAGCGCAGCAGCGTCCAGGCCACGCCCAGGGCCACCAGCAGCTCGCGCACCTCGTGGCCGTCGCGCTCCAGATTGATCACCACCGGGTCGAGCAGCAGGCCCAGCCACCAGCCCAGGCCCGCCAGCAGGCAGGTGAGGGCCACGCTCAGGCGGCTGGTGAGCAGCAGGCCGCGCAGCAGCGAGCGGGGGCGGCAGCGGCGCCCCACCACCTCCAGCCCCAGCCAGCTGAGCAGGGCCAGCAGCAGGCCCCCCAGTGGGATCTGCAGGTCGAGCGGCAGCACCAGCTCGGGGGTAATGGTGAGGGAGCTGGGCAGGGTGGTGGGCATCGGCACGCGGGAGACAGTGACCTTCAGGAAGACAACGACCTTCCGGACCTCTCAGCAGCCCGGTTGCCGCAGGCGCCAGAGCAGGTCGGAGCCCAGGAGGCTGCGTTGGGCACTGTGCCAGGGGTGCACCTGAGCCATGGTCTCCAGGCCCAGATCGCCCAGCGGGGTGCGGGCCGGGATGCCGCCCAGGAGCTTGGGGGCGATCACCGCCGCCAGCTCCTGCACGCAGCCCTGGCGCAGGGCCGCCGCCGCCAGCTCCGGCCCGCACTCCCACAGCACCTGGTTGCAGCCCCGCCGCGCCAGCTCCTCCAGCAGGGCCTTGGGGGCACAGTCGGCCAGTACCAGCCGCTCCACGCCGAGGCGGTCGAGCTGGAAGCGGGCCTGGCTGGGGGCGCCATAGCTGTGGGCCACCAGGGTGGGGGCCTGCTCCTGCCGCCACAACTGGGCCTCGGCCGGCAGATCGAGGCCGCGGCTGAGCACCACCCGCAGGGGTTCCGGATCGCGGCGGCCGCGGCTGGTGAGCAGGGGATCGTCGGCCCGTACGGTGCCGCCGCCCACGATCACCGCGTCGCACTGGCCGCGCAGCTGGTGCACCCAGGAGCGGGCCTCGGGGCCGCTGATCCACTGGCTGGCGCCGTTGGCCAGGGCTGTGCGGCCATCGAGGCTCATCGCCCACTTGAGGATGCCCAGGGGCCGGCCGCTGGTGATGCGGTGGCAGAAGGCGCGGTTGAGGGTGCGGGCGTCCTCCTCGGCCACCCCCGTGAGCACCTCGATCCCCGCCGCCCGCAGCTCCACCAGGCCGCCACCACCCACCTGGGGGTTGGGGTCGGCCATCGCCACCACCACCCGGGCGATGCCGGCGGCGATCACCGCCTGGCTGCAGGGGGGCGTGCGGCCGTGGTGGCAGCAGGGCTCCAGGGTCACCACCAACGTGCCGCCCCGGGCCCGCTCGCCCGCCTGGGCCAGGGCGCCCACCTCGGCGTGGGGCTCGCCGGCCCGGGCGTGGTACCCCTCCCCCACCAGCTGGCCGCCGGCATCGAGCACCACCGCCCCCACCAGCGGGTTGGGGCTGGTGCGGCCGCGCCCCAGCTCGGCGAGCTGCAGGGCCCGGCGCATCCAGGGCAGCCAGGGCCTGGCATCCGCTGCGGGGGAGGGGGGGGCGGCCGTCATGGTGACTAGCCTGACGCAAGGGCGCCGTCCGTCTCGGTCAAGGTGGGTTGCGTCCGCACCCCACCCCATGGCCAGGCAGGAGTGGCGGCTCCCCTCCAACCCCCAGCTGCTGCGTTTTCTGCTGCTGGTGGCCAGTGGCTGGGCCGCCATGCAGGTGTTCGCCACCTTCCAGGTGGTGCTGGTGCTGTTCAGTGCGGCGGCGGCGCTGGCGGTGCTGCTCAACCTGCCGGTGTGCTGGTTGAGCCGGCGGCTGCCGCGGCCGGCGGCCATCGCCCTCACCGTGGTGGGAGCCCTGGCCGCGGGGCTGGCCCTGGCCTGGGTGCTGGGGGTGCAGCTGGTGAGTCAGGCCAGCCAGCTGTTGGCCCAGCTGGAGGACGTGGTCGCCGATCCCCAGCTCCCCTTCCGCGGCCAGCTGGGTGCCTACCTCGATCAGCTGGATCTCGAAGGGATCGTCGGGCTGGTGCGCTCCAACTTCAACACCGGCATCGGTCTGCTGGGGGGCGCCGTGGGCAACGTGCTCGGCGTGGTGATCCTGCTGGTGCTCGTGATCTACATGCTGGTGGACAACGGCCGGCTGTGGCGGTCGCTGCTCCAGCTGCTGCCGCCGCAGCTGCGCGGCACCGTTCACCGCAGCGTGCGTCGCAACGTGCTCGGCTTTCTCAGCGGCCAGATCACCCTGATGCTGTTTCTCGCCGGCTCCAGCCTGCTGGCCTTCAGCCTGCTGGGTGTGAAGTTCGCCCTGATCCTGGCCCTGGTGGTGGGGCTGCTCGATGCGATTCCCGGGATCGGCGCCACGATCGGGGTGATCACCATCAGCATCGTTGTGCTGACGATCCAGGGATACGGGCTGGCGTTGGCTGTGCTGGCCGTGTCTGTGTTGCTGCAGCAGATTCAGGACAACGTGATCCAGCCTCGGGTGATGGGCCACGCGCTCTCGATTCCGCCCCTGGTGGTGTTCCTGGCCCTGTTCCTCGGTGAACGCATCGCCGGCCTGCTGGGGATTTTTCTGGCGATGCCGCTGGCCGGGATGGTGATCAACTGGGAGCGGGATCGTGACAGCGCGAACCTCCAGGAACCGGGCCCCCGTGAAGGGAGCTGACGCCAGCTCAGGAATGCAACAGGGAGCGCCACTCCGCCACCACGTAGGGGGGCACGGGCAGCTCCACGAACACGCCCGGCAGCTGCAGGCGCAGGGGGCGGTTGCGGTCGAGGTCGGCCAGCAGGGGGGCCAGGTTGAACTCGGCGGCGGCGGCGCGGCCGTCGCCGGCCAGCTTGGGGTTGGCCAGGGTGATGTCCTCCAGCTGCCAGATGTGCCGGCCGCTGCGCACCAGCAGGGCGGTGGGGTGGTCGAGCCGCACCTTGCCCGGGAAGCCCACCACCCGCAGGCTGAGGGGGCCGCCGGGTGGGCCCTCCCGGTAGGCCACCAGCTGCCAGCTCTGGTAGTCCAGATCGCGCAGGCTCTCCAGGCTGCGCAGCACCGGTGTGCCGTTCTCGTCCGGGTGGTTGTGCAGCAGGGCCTGGGCCGGCAGCGGCTGGGCCAGGGCCAGCAGCAGGGCGAACAGAACTGCCAGCAAACCTTTGATGCTCACGGCTGTCGCTCGGCACATGGCTGTCGCTCGGCACATGGCTGTCGCTCGGCACATGGCTGTCGCTCTGCACACGGCTGTTGCTCGGCTCCCGGAATCGGCTGCCAGCCGGTGTGGGTGGCCCACAGGGCCCAGATCGCCATCGCCCGCAGGTAGTGGCAGGCCCGGAAGGTGTTCACGCCGGTGATCGCTTCGGGGGTGCGGAACTGCAGGCCGCCGCCGTACACCTGCTCCACCACGGCGCCGGTGATCGCCAGGGCGGTGGCGGTGTCGCCCATCAGCCGGTAGTAGGCGGCCAGGCCGAAGTTGATGCCGGTCCACACCTCCAGCGGGTGGGTGCCGTTGGGATCGAGGGGGGTGCCGTCGCGGCGCAGGCCGTTGGCTGCCCCCAGTGTTCCGCCCGCGAAGCCCTCGAAACAGGCCTCCTTCACTGCTTTCAGGGCGCTCTGGGCCCGCTCGTCGGCCACCACAGCGGGCAGGCCGAGCAGGCGGGCGTAGAAGTCGCCGCAGAGCTGGTCGGCCATCACCACCGGTGTGCCGCTCTCGGCGTCGATGTTGTAGTACTCGCCGTTCCAGAGCAGGCGGTCGAAGTTGGCGCGGCTCTGCTCGAGCCAGCTGCTGAACTGCCGCTGCTCGCCGGAGGTGTCGAGCCCCAGCTCCAGTTGCAGCCGCTGGCCCATGGCCAACGCCGCCTCCAGCGCCGCGATCCAGAGGGCGCCGCAGTAGGCGCTCACGCCCTTGAGCGGCCAGTCGTCGAAGGTCTGGTCCGGCGCGCCGCCGTTGTCGGGCAGGCCGTCGCCATTGGCATCGAAGGTTTTCAGGTAGCGCAGGGCCTGCACGGCGGCGGGCCAGCAGTCGGCCAGGAAGCTCAGGTCCTCGCCGCTGGGGGCCAGCCTGAAGGTGCGCCACACCTGCAGCACGAAGTCGCTGGCCAGGTCCTTCCAGAGGTTGCAGTCCTGGTAGGCGGTGTAGTTGCTGGCATCCCAGGGGCGCTCGTTGGGGGCGCCCAGGTCGTGGGGGGTGGCGCCGGCCACCTTGCGGGGGGCCTCGACGCGGCCCTTGCCCTGGGTGAAGTACCAGCCGATCGGCCGCAGCGTGGCGTCGGCGGCGGGGATGGCCCGGGCGAAGCTGCGCAGCACGCTCTTGTCGAGCTCCGGCCACAGCTGCAGCAGGGCAAAGGAGCCGTAGAGACGCACGTCCAGGCTCTCGTACCAGGCATAGTCGAGGCACTCCAGCACCCCGAAGCGACCCACCGGATCCTCCGGGCTGGCGGCGCTCCAGAGGCTGCCGCCGGAGGCCAGGTCGTAGAGCTCGTTGAACAGGGCCATGCGCAGGGGCTCCGGCAGGTCTGCGCGCTCCAGCACCGGCTTCTGCCAGGCCTCGATCGCGGCGTGCCAGTCGCGCCACTCGCGCAACGCCTCGGTGGCGAGGGCGGCTGCGGCGTTGCCCTCGCCGCCGTGGAAGTCGGTGTAGCGGCGCAGGCAGCGCGTGCCGGTGGCGAAGGCCGTGACCGGCAGGTCCCAGCTGATCACCAGCGGGATCTCAATCGTTTCGCCCGGCTCCAGCCGGCAGCGCACGGCCAGGGCGGCGCTGGCCGGGTCGTTGCTGCCGCTGGCGCGGTCGTTGTTGCTCTCGGGAATGGAGCCGTTGGCGGCGAAGGGCCCCCACAGCTCGGCGCCATCGCCCGCAGGGTTCCAGCGGCTGCAGCGCTGGATCGTGAGGCCCGGGTGGCGCGCCTCCAGGCCGGCGTCGGTGGCGATGCACCACTGGCCCTGGCCCTCGGCGATCGGCGCGCTGACCTCGCCCTCCAGCAGTACCCCCTTGAGGATGCCGTCGTCCACCCAGCGGTTGCGCTGGCCACGGCTGTGGCCGATCGCCGGCACGTAGTTGTGCTCCGGGCTGCCGTCATCGCGGAACGTGACTGCTGCTGTGGGATCGGTGTTGGTGAACCAGCCGGTGGTGTTGCGCCAGCTGAGCAGCAGGGAGAGATCCAGGGGCTGGCGGCTGGGGTTGTGCAGGGTCCACACGAACACCGCCAGCGGGTAGCTGCTGCGCTGGTAGTCGCCCGGCAGGATCGGGCTGAAGGCCTCACAACTCACCTCGGCCTGGAACACGCCCGTGTAGTGGGTGCTGCTGAGGGGGTAGCGGGCGGCGTAGGTGCCGGTGCGGTGCTCGGCGCTGCTGGCGGGATACCAGTCCCAGGCCGGCAGGGGTTCGCCCGCCTCGGGCCGGGAGGCGTCGGCGGCGGGCTTCACCGCCAGGGCATGGGCGCGGCTGCGGCTGCCATCGCTCTCGTACAGGGCGAACTGGCAGTCGGGCAGGGTGCCGAACCAGTGCTCGCCGCCGTCCAGGTGCCAGAGGTTGAAGGAGCCGTCGGGGGCGCGGCCGATGCAGCCTGCCCCGAAGCCCCCCAGGGGCATGCCGTGGTTGGGGCCGTCGTCGAGGTTGCTGGCGTAGCGCACCGTGTAGGGCCGCTCCCAGCCCAGGCCGAAGGCCCGGCTCCAGCTGGCTGGTGGGGCCTCGGCCCGTCCCGTGCCCCGCGGCCGCAGCATCGACTGGAGGGCGGAGAGGCCGAAACGCGCCATTGAGCTGAAAACAGTGCGCCCAGCTTGTCAGAGGTGGGCCGCCTCGCCCCCCACCTCTTGGTCGATCAGGGCGTCGAGGGTGACGGCCGAGCGCACCAGGGCCTGGTAGCGCTGCACCACGCGGCGGTTGCGCTCGATCCACTGGCCGGCGTCGCCCGCGGGTGGGGCGCCGGCGTCGCCGTCGAGCAGCTCCAGATCCCCCTGCTGCGCCAGCAGGGCCAGCACCATCTCGTGGATGCGCTGGCGGCGATGGCTGATGGCGGCGGGCTCGCTCATGGCAGTGGCAGCCTCTGCAGGCCTGCGAACCGTTCGAGGTCGCGATCGAAGCTCACAAGGCGCCAGCCATTGGCGATCGCCAGTGCCGCCAGATGAACATCCGTGCACATCCGGGCTGGGCGTTCCCCACCACGCAGCAGTTGGTGAAACACCTCCCAGCAGTCGTGCTCTGGCTCGGCCAGTCCCACGCCAGGCTGCTGGCAGAGGGCATCGAGAAGGGCAGACGCCTCTGCCGCGGTCCTGACGGCTGGGCCCATCAGCTTCGCCTGGCTCACCAGTCGCACCAGCCCCAGAGCGGTCACCGTGCTGAACAGCACCTGTTCAGAGGCCTGTGCTTCCCAGTAGTGAACCGCATGGTGGTGATGGCTGTGTTCCGGCAAGACCAATGCCAGCCAGACATTCAGATCCGGCAGATCGGCTGTGCTGCTCACGGGTCGAGCAGCTCAAACAGGCCGGCATTGCTGAGCTGGTAGTCCTCGATGGCCAGCGGACCGTCCAGGCGCGGCAATGGTGCTGCCGAACGCTTGAGCCCGGCGCTGGTGGGTGCCGAGCAGAGCCCTTGCTCCACGTAGCTGCGGAGCAACCGCTTGAGGGTGACACCCTCGCTGGCCGCCCGGGCTTTCAGCCGTGCGAACAACGGATCAGGGAGCTCCAGGGTGGTGCGCATGCTCCAACTCCGGGGCTGGGCGCATCCTAGTGCGCATCACCTGAGCCGTTCCAGGCCGGGGGCTGGCCGGGCCGGCATCATGGCCCCAGCAGCGAGACCATCCTGGCCAGCACGCGGCACGCCCCGCTGGTGGTGATCGGCACCGATGCCGGGGGGGTGGACGCCCTGTCCGCCCCCTGCATGGTGCTGGTGCGGGCCGCCGACATGCTGCTGGCGCCCCAGCGGTTGCTGGCGGAGCTGGAGCCGTGGTGGCGCCAGGAGCAGGCGGCCGGCCGGATCCCTGTGGCCAAGCCCGGCCCCCAGTTGCTGGCCAGCGACCGGCCCGAGCAGATCTTTGAGCCCTTGGAGCAGGCCATGGCGGCGGGCCGCTCGGCGGTGCTGCTGGCCAGTGGCGACCCGCTCTGGTTCGGCATCGGCCGCCTGCTGCTGCAGCGCTTCGGGCCGGAGCACCTGCGCTTCCATCCTGCCCCCAGCTCCCTGCAGCTGGCCTTCGCCCGCATCGGCCGGCCCTGGCAGGACGCCCGCTGGATCAGCCTGCACGGCCGGGAGCCGGAGCCCCTGGCGGCCTTGCTGCAGCAGCGGCCGTCTGCCCTGGCGGTGCTCACCGACCCCACGCGCGGGGGGGTGGCCGAAGTGCGCCGCATCCTGGCGGCCTCAGGCCTGGAGGCCGCCTACGCCCTGTGGCTGTGCGAGCGGCTCGGCCATCCCGCCGAGCGGGTGCAGCGGCTGGCCCCCCAGGCCCCGCTGCCCGCCGATCTCGATCCCCTGCACCTGGTGCTGCTGATCGCCGAGCCGCCGCCAGCGCCCGCCGATCCGGCCGCCCTGCCCCTGTTCGGCCTGGCCGACGGCCTGTTTCTCCAGCACGACGACCGCCCCGGCCTGATGACCAAGCGGGAGGTGCGCATCCAGCTGCTGGCCGACCTGGAGCTGCCGGAGACCGGCGTGCTCTGGGATATCGGCGCCGGTGTGGGCTCGATCGGCCTGGAGGCCCTGCGGCTGCGGCCCGCTCTGGCGGCCTGGTTTGTGGAGCAGCGCGGCGGTGGCGCCGGCCTGATCGCCGCCAATGCCGAGCGGCTGGGCGTGACCCCGGCGGGGCTGGTGGAGGGCCGGGCTCCGGAAGCCCTCGCCGCCCTGCCCGATCCCGACCGGGTGCTGCTGGGCGGCGGCGGCCGCGAGCGGGCGGCCGTGCTCGCGGCCGTTCTGGAGCGCCTGCGACCCGGCGGCGTGGTGGTGATTCCGCTTGCCACCGTGGAGGCCCTGGCCGAGCTGCGGCCCCTGCTGGAGCGGGCGGGCTGCGCCGTGGCCGTGGGCCAGCACCAGGCCTGGCGCGGCGCCCCGCTGGCGGATGGCACCCGCCTGGCGCCGCTCAATCCGGTGCTGGTGCTGCAGGGCCGCCGGTCAACGTGCGGCTAGGGCAGCGCCTCGATCCGCACCGGGCTGCCCACCCGGATGCCCAGGGCCTCAGCCTGGCCCGCCGCCAGCTCCACCACCCCGTCCACCGGTTCGTTCGGGCCGTAGCTGGGGCAGGGCAGCCGCATGCAGGGCTGGGTGTGGGCCTCGATCGCCAGCACCACCCCGTCGCGGATGAACAGCATGTCCAGCGGGGCCGGCGTGCGGTGCATCCAGAAGCGCGCCGGGGTGGGCATGGGGTAGGGGAACCACATCCCCCGCAGCGGCGGCAGGGGCGGGCGCAGCTGCAGACCCATGGCCTGCTGGCGTGGGGTGGCGGCCACCTCCAGGCCGATGCAGCGCCCGGGCTCCAGGCACCACTGGGCCGTGACCGGCAGCTGCTGGGGGGGCTCCAGGGCCAGGGCCGCACCCGCTCCCAGGCCCACTGCCACGCTGAGGGCGCGCGCGATCACGGCCTGGCCCCCAGGGGTGGCTGGCGCTCGCTCAAGCAGTAGCCCTGGCCGCGGATGGTGTGGATGAGGCGCCGTTCGCCCCCCTCCTCCAGCTTCTGGCGCAGGTAGCGCACGTACACCTCGATCACATTGCTGGAGGTGCGCCGGTCGTCGTTCCACACCCGGCGCAGGATCAGCTCCCGGCTCACCACCGTGCCCTGGCGCTCCAGCAGCAGCAGCAGCAGCTGGTATTCCCGGGCGGTGAGGGCCACCAGCCGCGGGCCGCGCTTCACGCTGCGGCTGACGGGATCGAGGCTGAGGTCCGCCACCTGCAGCAAGTTGGTGGGCGCCGCCGCCTGCCGCTGCAGGCTGAGGTGCAGCCGCAGGCGCATCAGCAGGTCGCTGGGGCCGAGTGCCGAGAGCCAGAAGTCGTCGGCGCCGGCGCTCAGGCAGCGCACCCGCGCCGCCAGCGAGTCCTCGGTCGCATCCAGCAGGATCGGCAGCGGCCCCAGCCGCTGGCGCAGGGCCTGGATCTCGTCGGCCGCCTCGGCCGCCAGCACCACCACATCCACCTTCCCATCCACATCCACATTCCCAACCACATCCACCTCCCCATCTCCCAGACCGCCGCTGCCGAGCACCACCGTGTAGCCCGAGGCCTCCAGCCGGGCCTCCAGCGCCTCGGCCTTCTCCCCTACCAGCAGCACCCGGCCGGCGGGCGTCATGGCTGGCCGTTGCCCGGTTTAGCCACGTGGGGCAGGCCCCAGCCCAGCTTGTTGCGCAGCACCTGGAAGAACTCGTGGTCGGCCAGGCGCACGAAGCGTACGGGGTGGTCGCTGCGGCGGATCAGCACCCGGTCTTCCGGCCAGATGTAACAGCCGGCGCTGCCATCCACCACCATCATCAGCCGCTCCGGCGTGGCCGGAAACACCGTGACCGGTTCGCGGTCGCTGAACACCAGGGCCCGCGAGGCCAGCGAGTGGGCGGCGATCGGCGTGAGCTGCAACACCGGGCAGTCGGGGGTGATCACGGGCCCGCCGGCCGAGAGGGAGTAGGCGGTGGAGCCGGTGGGGGTGGAGAGGATCACCCCGTCGGCGGCGATGTCCACCGGGGCGTGGCGGCCAATGGCGATCTCGAAATGGCACATGGAGGTGAGCGGCTCGCGGTGCAGGGCCATCTCGTTGAGGCAGAGCACCTCCCAGCGCCGCTGCTCGCCCCGCATCACGCTCACCACCAGCATGGTGCGCTCCTCCACCGTCCAGTCGCCGGCGATCACCTGCTCCAGGGCCCCATCCAGCTGCTGCAGGTAGGCCTCGGCCAGGAAGCCCAGGTGGCCGGTGTTGATCGTGAGGATCGGCACCCCCACCGGCGCCGTCTGCCGCGCCGCCGACAGCACGGTGCCGTCGCCCCCCAGCACGATCGCCAGCTCCAGCTCCTCGCTGAAGCCGGGGGGCACGCAGGCGCTGTAGCCACGGGTGCGCAGGTGCTGGTCGGGGTTGGCGAAGCCCACCATGCCCCCGGAGCTGCTCACCCGCAGCACCTCATAGCCGTGGTCCGCCAGCCGGCCCTCGATGGCGTCGGCCGTGCTCACGGCCAGGTCCTTGCCGTCATTGACGATCAGTCCGACGCGGGGCACCGATCGCGAAGCGGGGGGACTGCTGGAGTTTATTGAGGGCACCGCAGGGGTGCCCTCAGAACTGCTCGAGGAAGCGCAGGTCGCTTGTGTAGAGGCGGCGGATGTCGTCGATGCCGTGGCGCACCATGCAGAAGCGCTCCACCCCCAGGCCGGCGGCGAAACCGCTCCAGCGCTCCGGATCCAGGCCCATGCCGGTGAGCACCGCCGGATCCACCATGCCGCAGCCCATCACCTCCAGCCAGCGGCCCCGCCACTGCACGTCCACCTCGGCGCTGGGCTCGGTGAAGGGGAAGTAGCTGGCGCGGAAGCGCACCGGCAGGTCGCCGAAAAATTGCTGCAGGAAGGCGGTCACCGTGCCGCGCAGGTGGGTGAAGTCGAGCCCTTCATCGATCGCCAGCACCTCCACCTGGTGGAACACCGGCGAGTGGGTGGCATCCACCGCGTCGCGGCGGAACACCCGCCCCGGGGCGATCACCCGCACCGGCGGCGGATTGTTCTCCAGGTAGCGGATCTGCACCGGCGAGGTGTGGGTGCGCAGCAGCCGGCCATCCTCCAGGTAGAAGGTGTCCTGCATGTCCCGGGCGGGGTGGTGCTCGGGGATGTTCAGGGCGGTGAAGTTGTAGTAGTCGGTCTCGATCTCCGGCCCCTCCGACACCCGGTAGCCCAGACCGCTGAAGATGTCCACGATCTCCTCGATCGTGCTGATCAGCGGGTGGCGGTGGCCGGCGGGGGTGTAGCTGCTGGGGGCGGTGACGTCGAGGGTTTCGCGGGCGATGCGCTCGGCCATCGCCGCCGCCTTCACCGCCCGCAGCCGCTCAGCCAGCAGCCCGCTCACCTGCTCCTTGAGCACGTTGGCCCGCTGGCCGATCAACGGCCGCTCCGGGCCGGGCAGCTTGCCCATCGCCCCCAGCACGGCCGAGAGCCGGCCCTTCTTGCCCAGCAGGCCCACCCGAAGCGCCTCCAGCTCAGGGGCTGTGGCGGCAGCGGCGATCTCGGCGGCCGCCTCGGCCTCCAGCTGCTCCAGCTGGCCAGTGAGATCCTCCAGCGACACGGTGACGCCCACGACAACCCCAGACTGAATGGCAAGGGGGAGACTGTACGGAGCAACCTCCTCGGCGATGCGCCCCCTGAAGATCCTGGTGAGCAACGACGACGGGGTGTTCGCCGCCGGCATCCGCACCCTCGCCAACGCCGCCAACGCCCGCGGCCATGAGGTCACCGTGGTGTGCCCCGACCAGGAGCGCTCGGCCACCGGCCACGGCCTCACCCTGCAGACGCCCATCCGCGCCGAGCGGGCCGACGAGCTGTTTGACGATGGCATCCAGGCCTGGGCCTGCAGCGGCACCCCCAGCGACTGCGTGAAGCTGGCCCTGTTCTCGCTGCTGGAGGAGTGGCCCGACCTGGTGCTCTCCGGCATCAACCACGGCCCCAACCTGGGCACCGACGTGCTCTATTCCGGCACGGTGAGCGCGGCGATGGAGGGCACGATCGAGGGGCTGCCCGCCCTGGCGGTGAGCAGCGCCGACTTCCAGTGGCGCCAGTTCGAGCCCGCGGCCTCGATCGCCCTGGATGTGGCCGAGCGGATGCTGCAGGCGGGCTGGCCGCCGGCGATGCTGCTCAACCTCAACGTGCCGCCCCGGCCGGCGGAGAGCATCGGCCCGCTGCGCTGGTGCCGCACGGCCGTGCGCCGCTACACCGACCAGTTCGACAGGCGTGTCGATCCCCGCGGCCGCACCTACTACTGGCTGGCGGGGGAGGTGGTGAACGACCTCGATGCCGAGGTGGCTGGCCCCGGCGAGTGGCCCACCGATGTGGCCCACGTGAACCAGGGGGGCGTGGCGCTCACGCCCCTGCAGCCCGAGCTGTTCTGGATGGGCGACACCGCCGCCCTGCCCGAGCTGGACTGATCTCCCCGCGGACCCCGGGCTCAGCGGGCGGGCCGGTGCACCCGCTGCAGCAGCCAGAGGGTGATGATCAGCCCCAGCAGGTGGGCGAACAGCACCTGGGTGTTGCCCAGCACCGAGAACATCTCGATCGAGGTGATCGGCAGCCCCACCACCCGGCTGCCGGCGCCGCCGGCCCCCTGGATCTGGGCGCCGAAGAAGCCCGGCACCTGCTGGGAGGCCTGCACGAACAGGCTTCCGGCCAGGGACTGATAGCCGATGGCGGCCATGGTGAGGCCGAACAGATCGGCCAGCAGCCCGCGCTTGATCAGTTTGCTGGTTTCCCCCTTGCTGGGTTTCACCGGGCTGGCCAGGGCCCGGCCGCAGCGCACCACCAGCCAGCTGTGCCAGATGCCCCAGAGCAGGATCAGGAAGGCCAGGGTGGTGAGGGAGATGCCGGGCCCCAGACCCAGGGCCCGCTGGGAGTTGGCCACCAGGCGGCCGCCGATGTTGTTGAACACCAGCACCCCCACCACCACCACGCCCAGCACCAGCTGGATCCAGAAGCGCAGCCAGCCCATGCGGCGCAGGCTGGAGCCGATGTGTTGCAGTTCGATCTGGTCGGCCATGGGGGCGCCTTGCTACTGGCGGAGTTGCGCACCCAAGGTGCCATGGGAAGATCAATCCGGCATGCCAAGGCTTCGGGAACTGTCGCGTTCGATTCCCCTGCGGGCCCCCGCTGAGGCCCAGCGGCCCACCGCCATCGCCCTCGGCAGCTTCGATGGGCTCCACCCCGGCCACCGGCGCGTGATCGCCGCTGTGACCGCCGCAGAGACTGCGACCGACGCAGGCGTGCCCTCAGTGGTGAGCTTCTGGCCCCATCCCCGCGAGGTGCTCCACGGCGACACCCGCCTGCGCCTCGACCTGCCCAGCGAGAAGCTGGAGCTGCTCGCCCCCCTGGGCATCCGCCAGCTGGTGCTGGTGCCGTTCGATCGGGCCCTGGCGGCCCTGGCACCGGAGGCCTTCGTGGATCAGGTGCTGGTGGGGCAGCTGCAGGCGCGGCGGATCGCGGTGGGCAGCAACTTCCGCTTCGGTGCCCGGCGTCAGGGCGACGCCGTCGAGCTGGCCCGGATCGGTGCCGCCCGCGGCATCGCGGTCACCGTGGTGCCGATGCTGAGCGATGGCTCCGAGCGGGTGAGCAGCAGCCGCATCCGCCGGGCCCTGGCCGAGGGCCGCATCGACGAGGCCCACCGCCTGCTGCAGCGCCCCTACCGCTTCAGCGGCCAGGTGGTGAGCGGCCGGGGGCTGGGGCGCCAGCTGGGCTGGCCCACCGCCAACCTGGCGGTGGATGGCCGCAAGTTTCTCCCCCTGGAGGGGGTGTATGCCGCCCGGGTGCAACTGCTGGCAGCCCCCGCCGGCGATCCGGCCCTGGTGGCGCCGGAGCTGGCGGCGGCCATCCCGGCTGGTGCTGGCGGCTGGCTGGCGGCGGTGATGAACCTCGGCCCCCAGCCTACGGTGGATCCCCACGCCCCCTCTGCGGTGGAGGTGCACCTGCTCGACCGCCGGATGGAGCTCGGCGGCCGCTGGCTGCGGGTGGAGCCCCTGCGGTTGCTGCGCCGCCAGCAGCGCTTTGACGGTCTGGAGGCCCTGCAGGCCCAGATCGCCCGCGACGCCGACCAGGCCCGGGCCCTAGCCGGGGTAGGCGTGGGTGAGACCCCAGCCGATGAAGGTGGCGATGCCGCCGAGCAGCAGGATGCCTGATACCAGCACGAGCATCGGGTTGTCACCGCCGCCTGGATTGCCCTGGTCTGCCATGGCGCCCGCCCCGAATGGTGCTCCGTGATCCCGCCAACCTAAGCAGACAGCCCCAGCCCGCCATGGTTTCTGCCGCTACCGAGCCCAGCTCCACCGCCGAGCCCAACTCCATCCCGGCGTCCGGCCCTGCTGCCGACACCCCCGCCAGCGTGCTGCGCCTGCTCGATGCCAACCTCGACCGCGCCCGTGAGGGCCTGCGGGTGATGGAGGACTGGGCCCGCTTCGGCCTCGACCGGGCCGATCTGGTGGCCCGCACCAAGGACCTGCGCCAGCGGCTCGGCCGGCGCCACCACGGTGGCTACAAACAGGCGCGCCATGCCGCCAGCGATCCTGCCACCGGCATGGCCCACCCCGCCCAGGCCGAGCGCCTGCAGCCGGGCGCCGTGGTGGCCGCCAATGCCGCCCGCGTGCAGGAGGCCCTGCGGGTGCTGGAGGAATTCGGCCGCCAGGCCGACCCTGAGCTGGCGGCGGAGGCGGCGGCGATCCGCTATCTCCTCTACGACCTCGAACTGGAGCTGCTCCAGGTCGATGGGCTGCGCGCCGAGCGGCGGGCGCGCCTGGGCCAGTGCCACCTCTATCTGGTGATCGGGCCGCTGGCGGATCTGGAGGTTCGGGTGGAGGCGGCCCTGGCCGGCGGCGTGCGGCTGGTGCAGTACCGGGCCAAGGAGGGCAGCCTCAATGCCCACGGCCAGCCCCTCACCGATCTGGAGCGCCTGGAGCAGGCCCGGGCCCTGCGCGCTCTCTGCGCCCGCCACGGGGCCCTGTTCCTGGTCAACGACCGCGTGGATCTGGCCCTGGCGGTGGACGCCGACGGGGTGCACCTGGGCCAGGGGGATCTGCCGCCGGCCGTGGCCCGGCGTCTGCTGGGGCCCGAGCGGCTGCTGGGCCGCAGCACCCACGCCATCGACCAGCTGCGCCAGGCGGTGCAGGACGGCTGCGACTACGTGGGCGTGGGGCCGGTGAACGCCACCCCCACCAAGCCGGGTCGGCAGCCGGTGGGCCTCGCGTACGTGCGCCAGGCCTGTGCTGAGAGCCCCATCCCCTGCTTCGCCATCGGCGGCATCACGGCCGGGGAGATTCCGGCCGTGCGCCAGGCCGGCGCCAGCCGGGTGGCGGTGGTGCGGGCCATCAGCGCCGCCCCCGACCCCGCCGCCGCCAGCCGCCAGCTGCTGGCGGTCCTGGGCACGGAGCACTGAAACGGAGCACTGAGACGGAGCACTGAGACGGAGCACTGAAACGGAGCACTGAAACGGACCGCTGAAAGTTCCGGCCCTATTCGGCAGCATGGGGAGCTCCAGCCCCCGCCCCCCGCCCCTGCGATGGACCCCAACCCCGAGTCCGCCACTCCGCATGAAGCGGCCGCCGTGGTGACGATCCAGGTGAACGGAGAAGCCCGCAGCTGTCCGGCGGGCCTCAACCTCGAGCAGGCGCTGGCGGCGCTGGGCTTCCAGCCCCGACTGGTGGTGGTGGAGCTGAACGGCACGATCTACCCCCGCCAGCGCTGGCCGCAGCAGCCGGTACAGGAATCCGACTCCCTGGAGGTGGTCACCATCGTGGGGGGGGGTTCCTAGATTTCGCGGACACACCTGAAATTCAGGCTGTTCTGCGGGCCATTCCTCCGCTTCTTGCTTCACGCTCACTGGTCACCACACCAACTGGTGTCCACACCAACTGGTCTCCACACCAATACGTCCGCAGCAACACGAATGCGTCGTTCTCCCTCCCTGCCTCCGCCCCTGCGCCGGACCCTGGTGGGGCTGGCGTTGCCGATGCTGGTGCTGAGCCTGCTGCTCTGGCAGCCCCAGCCCTCCTGGGCAGCCAGTGGCGGCCGGATCGGCGGCGGCAGCTTCCGCTCCTCCCCGGCGCCCTCGGCGCCACGCAGCTATGGAGGTGGTGGTGGCAGCTACCGCGGCAGCTATGGCGGTTACAGCGGCGGCTATCGCGGTGGCTACTACGGGGGGGGCGGTTATTACGGAGGCGGAGGCGGCATCGGCTTCCCGTTCATCGTGCCCTTCTTCGGGTTCGGTGGTGGCGGCCTGTTCGGCTTCCTGGTGCTGATGGCCGTGGTGGGTCTGGTGCTCAACGCCCTGCGTGGCGCTGGGAGCGGAGCAGGCAGCACGGACGGCGGCCTGGTGCGCAGCGAACCGCCCGTGTCGGTGGTGCAGTTGCAGGTGGGGCTGCTGGCCTCCGCCCGCCAGCTGCAGAACGACCTGCGCGCCCTGGCGGCCCGCTCCGACACCTCCAGCAACAGCGGGCTGCAGCTGGTGCTGCAGGAAACCACCCTGGCTCTGCTGCGCCACCCCGACCTCTGGGTGTATGCCAACGCCGAGAACGGCCAGGTGCCGTTCGCCACGGCTGAGGCCACCTTCAATCGCCTGTCGATGGCCGAACGCAGCAAGCTCTCCCGCGAGCTCACCACCAACGTGGCCGGCCAGCGGGGCCAGAACCTGCCCGTGCCCGCCGGCGACAGCGACGCCAGCAGTGACTTCATCGTGGTCACCCTGCTGGTGGCCACCCGCCAGCGCCTGGCCCTCAAGGGGGCCAGCAACGCCGAGCAGCTGCGGGGCTCGCTGCAGGCCCTCGGCGGGCTGGCCTCCAGCGAACTGCTGGCCCTGGAGGTGATCTGGCAGCCCGATGGGGCCGGCGAAGCCCTCAGCACCGAAGACCTGCTCACCACTTACCCAGACCTGCAGCACCTCTGAGCTGCCGTTTCCGCTCTCAGGCCTGGCGCCCGTTGGCCAGCCTGAGGATCCGCAGGGCTGCCATGGCGGCTCCGTAGCCGTTGTCGATGTTCATCACGCTGAGGCCCGGCGCGCAGCTGGCCAGCATCCCCTGCAGGGCCGCCTTGCCGCCGGCGCTCACGCCATAGCCCACGCTCACGGGCACGCCGATCACCGGCTGGGGCACCAGGCCCGCCAGCACCGTGGGCAGGGCCCCCTCCATCCCCGCGCAGGCGATCAGCACCTGCGCCTGTTCCAGTTGCTCCAGCTGGTCCAGCAGCCGGTGCAGGCCCGCCACCCCCACGTCCAGCACCAGCCGGCAGCTGATCCCATGCCAGCGCAGGGCCAGCTGGGCCTCGCTGGCCACCGGCAGGTCGCTGGTGCCGCCGCTCAGCACCACCACCTCCCCCAGCTGGGGTTGGGGCGCCGCTGGCGAGCCCAGGCTCAGGCAGCGCGCTTCAGCGTGGAACTGCAGCTGCTCCACCAGGGCTGCCGCCGCCGGCTCCGCCCGCAGCAGCTGCCGCACCGCCTCGGCCTTGGCGCCATCCACCCGGGTGGCCAGGGCCGGTTCGTCCGCCTCGCGCAGCCGTAGCAGGATCGGGGCGATCTGCTCGGCCGTCTTGTGCTCGCCCCAGATCGCCTCCACCATGCCGATGCGGCCGCGGCGCTGCAGGTCGAGGCGGGCGGCGTCGCTCATGCCGCCGGCTGCAGCTCGCCTTCGAACACCAGCGGGAAGGGGTTGCCCTGGCGGGCGCCCGTGGCCAGGCGGGCGAGCCGCTCGAAGCGCTCCTGCACGGCCTCCACCTCCGCGAGCGGGATCGCCTTCCACTGCTCGCGGCTCGCCCAGCGGATCAGCAGGGTGCCTTCCTCCCGCTCGGCATCCCAGAGCAGGTCGCGGCCCAGGAAGCCCGGCTGCTGGGCCAGCCAGGGTTCCCAGCTGCCCCGCTCGGCCTCCAGCCAGGCCTGGCGGGCCTCGGCCGGCACCTTCACCCGCAGGTGCTCCACCACAGCCACCTCGAAGGGGCCGGATCCCCCCTGCGAGTTGGGCGGTTGCTCGGCGATCGCCAGATCGGGATGGCCGGCCAGCAGCATCAGCAGGCAGAGCGCACAGGAGCAGACCCTAGCCAGGATGCGGGCGCTGCCTGGGTTCATTGCCTGCCCAGCAGCGCCACCGCCTGGCAGGAGATCCCCTCTTCACGCCCCTCGGGGCCGAGCCGTTCGTTGGTGGTGGCCTTCACCCCCACCTGCTCGGGCACCACCCCCATCCGGGCGGCGATGGCGGCGCGCATCGCCTGGATGTGGGGTTTGAGTTTGGGCTGCTCGGCGATCACCACCGCATCCACATTGATCACGCTCCAGCCCCGCCCGGCCACCAGGGCCACCACCTGTTCCAGCAGCACCAGGCTGTCGGCCCCCCGCCACTGGGGGTCGTCAGGCGGGAAGTGCTTGCCGATGTCGCCCAGGGAGAGGGCGCCCAGCAGGGCATCCATGATCGCGTGCACCAGCACGTCGGCATCGCTGTGGCCGTCCAGCCCCAGGCCGTCGGGATGGTCCAGTCGCTGGCCCCCGAGGATCAGCTGCCGGCCCGGCACCAGCCGGTGGATGTCGTAGCCGTTGCCGATGCGCAGCTGCATGGATCACGCCGAAGGTGCAGGCTGGCCAGCCAGGCAGACCGGCCGCATCCTGTAATGGTGCCATCCAAGGCCTGTCCCGTGGCACTGCGTCGTGCATCGCCAGTCGTGGTTCCCTCCCCCGCCGGGCCCGGTGGCGATGGGCCGTAGGGCGCTGGCGCTGGTCGGCCTGGCCGTCCTGGCGGTGCTGATCAATCTGCACGCGCCCACGGTGTTCTTCGACATGCAGCTGATGCTCGGCAGCGGCGTGGCCGTGCTGGCCCTGCTGCTGTTCGGCTGGGGTGGCCTGCTGGTGGGGGCGGCGGCCCTGGCGGTGACGGTGGTGCGCTGGGGGCACCCCTTCGAGCTGCTGATCGGCATGGGCCTGCTGCTCTGGTTGCGCTGGTTTCTCCTGCGCTTCAACGGTGGCCTGGCCCAGCACACCAATGGCCGGATCGTGCTGGCGGCGATCGGCTACTGGCTGGTGGTCGGCCTCCCTGCCGAGATCCTGCTGTTCATCCTGCGTCTGGGCGTCGGCCCGGTGAAGGCCCTGGGCCTGGGGCTCAAGGAGGCGGTGGTGTCGGTGATCAGCGTGGCGTTGGCCATGACCGCCTACCTGCTCTGGTGCAGCTGGCGCCAACGGCGCAGCAGCGGACAGCTCTCCGCCCGGGGGATCACCTTTGCCACGGTGCTGCTGGCGGTGAGCCTGCCGGGCGTGCTGGTGGCTTTGATCCTTTCAAGCCAGCTCAAGACCACGGCCATGGAGGCCCAGTTTCAGGTGATGACCCGCCTGGCCGAAAAGGTTCAGGCCCTGGGTGAGTTGCCCGCCCGAAGCCAGGTGCCTGGCGCCGCCGCGCTCTGGCGCAGTGTCGCGGGCAGGGAGCTCAGCTCGGATCCCGCCCTGTTCGCGCGCCTGGCCCGCTACTACGAGCCGGACGCCTCCAGCCGGATCGGCCGGCCGGGCCTGGAGTTGCTTGTGCCCAGCCGCCAGGCTCCGGTGCTGGTGAATGACCTGCAGGCGTACTGGCGGGTGCGATCCGGAGCGGTCACGGTGGTGCAACCCGCCGAGCCGCTGATCCACCGGCTCGACTACGAGCTGCTGCTGCCCTCCTTCAGCCTGATGGCGTTGCTGCTGCTGCTGGCCGCCGTGCTGGCCGAAGCCCTGGCCGGCGCAGTGGAGCGGCAGTTCCAGGGGGTGATCCGGCCGCTGCAGGGCCAGCCCGATGCCGAGCAGCTGCCGGATCTGGGGGTCTCGGCGATCCGGGAGCTGCAGCTGCTGGTGGACCTGGTGAACCGCCGCACCCACCGCACCCAGGAGCTCAGCACGTCCCTGCAGCAGGCCCGCGATGAACTGGCCCAGACCGCCCTGGCGATCACCGAGGCGATTCCGGTGGGCACCTACACGATGGTGCTGCGCCCGGGCGCTGAGCTGGCCCAGTTCTCGTTCATGAGCGAGCGCTTCCTGCAGATCTGCGGCCTGGAGCGCGCGGCGGCCGAGGCCAACCCCCTCAACGCCTTTGCCTGTGTCCACCCCGACGACCACGACGACTGGCTGGCCCTCAATGCCCTCACCTTCGCCAAGAAGCTGCGCTTCAAGGGGCAGTGCCGCGTGGTGGTGAATGGCCAGGTGCGCTGGATCCTGGCCGAATCGGTGCCCAGGGATCTGGCCGATGGCTCCACGGTGTGGGAGGGAGTGATCTCGGACATCACCGAGCAGGTGCAGGCCGAACAGGAGCTGCGCCGCATGCTCAGGGTGTTGCCGATTCCGGTGGCCTGCACCCAGCTGGAGGCCCCCCAGCCGATCGTGTTTCTCAACCAGCGCTTCCTCGACACCTTCGGCTACGCCGCCGACGAGCTGCCCTCAGTGGAGGTCTGGGCCGAGCTGGCCTATCCCGATCCCGCCTACCGCCAGGAGGTGATGGAGCGCTGGGCCGACGAACTGGATCGCTGCCGGGCCGGAGCGCCGGAGCTGGGACCGATGGAGCTGGAGGTGGTGTGCAAGGACGGCAGCCACCGCATGGTGATCCTCACCGCCAGCCTGCGGGAGGAGCTGGCGGTGTGCACCTTCCTGGATGTCACCGAGCGCAAGCGGGCCGAGGCGGCCCTGGAGAGGGCCTTTCGCCGGGAGGCAGACCTCAAGGAGCGGCAGCGGCTGGAGCTGGAGGCCAAGCTGCGCACCAGCCTCACGGCCGCTGCGGTGGCCCACGAGATCAAGCAGCCCCTCAGCGCCATCCTGCTCCATTCCCGCCTCCTGCGCAGCAGGCTGGAGCAGTTGCCGGACGGCCAGGTGCGCAGCCTGCTCCAGCCCCTGCTCGAGCAGCAGCTGGGGGAGAGCGAGCGGGTGGTGACCACGATCGAGAAGATGCGCATGTTGCTGCGCAACGTGCAGACCGAGCAGCAGCGCCTGGATCTCTGCAATGTGATCGACAGCACCCGGCTCTATCTGCGCCCGTTGTTTCAGCGCCATGGGGTGAGCGTTGTGGCCGGCGGCCTCGAGCAGCCCCAGTGGCTGCTGGGCGATGCCAGCCAGTTGCAGATGGCACTGTCCAACCTGATCCGCAACGCCGTGGAGGCCATCAGCCAGGGCCAGGTGGCTGAGCCCTGTCTCCAGCTCAGCCTGGAGCGCAGGACCGATTCCCATGGTTCGCCCTGGCTGGAGTTGCGGGTGGCCGACAACGGCCCCGGTTTCGCCGATCTGCAGCTGGAGCAGCTGCTGCTGGCCAGCACCAAACCCCAGGGCAGTGGCCTGGGGTTGTTTGTGGTGAATGCCGCCGTGCAGATCCACGGCGGTTCGCTGCGCTTGGGTCGCAGCGTCGAGCTGGGCGGCGCCGAGGTGCTGCTGCGTCTGCCGGCCCTCGCCTGAGCGCGGCCGTCGGCAGGTGTCACTCCCAGTGTTCTGGGGTCGGCAGCACCTGCAGCTGGGTCCCCTCGCGGCCCAGCACGGTCACCGCGCTGCCGGGAAGCAGGGGCCGCCCCTCCTCCAGGTTGATGGCGGCCCAGCTCTGGCCCTGCCAGCGCACCCGCCCCGCACTGCCCCCTTCCCGGCTGCCGTCAAAGCCGCTGATCACGGTGGCCCGCTCGCCGCCGCTGGCCGGCGGCAGGCCCCGTCCCCTGCGCCTCCCCCAGCGGTGCAGGGCCAGCAACAGCAGGGCGCTGAGCAGCACGAAAGCCGCCATCTGCAGCAGGGGCGGCAGGGGCAGAGCCGCCCCCAGCACCGACATCAGCAGGGCGGCCACGGCCCCTGCCAGCAGTCCGTCGAACTCCAGCCCCAGCAGTTCCAGCAGCAACAGGCAGAGCCCCAGCAGCAGCCAGATCAGCGCGGCAGGCATGGCGGCCAAGGACATGGTCTTCCGTCCCCATGCTGCCTACCTTGCAAGGGGAACGCCTTCCCGGGGCTTCCACCCACTCCCCCACGCCCTCCCCCCACGCCATGGATCCGCTGCTGGGCCTGCCCGCCGTGTTTGTGATGGCCGCCCTCGGTCTCAACAGCGTGAAGATCACCAGTGGCGGCCAGTCGCGGCTGGTGGAGCGCCTGGGCAAGTACGACCGCCAGCTGCAGCCTGGCCTCTCCTTCGTGCTGCCGGTGGTGGAGAAGGTGGTGAGCCACGAATCGCTCAAGGAGCGGGTGCTCGACATCCCGCCCCAGCAGTGCATCACCCGCGACAACGTGGCGATCGAGGTGGATGCGGTGGTGTACTGGCAGCTGCTCGAGCACGCCCGCGCCTATTACGCCGTGGACAACCTGCAGGCGGCGATGGTGAATCTGGTGCTCACCCAGATCCGCGCCGAGATGGGCAAGCTCGACCTGGACCAGACCTTCACCACCCGTCAGGAGGTGAATGAAGCCCTGCTGCGCGAGCTGGATCAGGCCACCGACCCCTGGGGCGTGAAGGTGACCCGGGTGGAGCTGCGCGACATTCACCCCTCACCCGGGGTACAGCAGGCCATGGAGCAGCAGATGACCGCCGAGCGCCAGAAGCGGGCCGCCATCCTGCGCTCCGAGGGGGAAAAGGAATCCCAGCTCAACGCCGCCAGGGGCCGGGCTGAAGCGCTGGTGCTCGATGCCAAGGCGAAGCAGGAGGCGCTGGTGCTGGAGGCCCAGGCCCAGGCCCAGCAGCAGGGGCTGTTGGCCCAGGCCAGGGCCGACGCCGCCATCCGCCTGGCCGAGGCCATGCAGGCCAACCCGGAGGCCTCCGAGGCGATTCGCCTGTTGCTGGCCCGCGACTGGATGGCCATGGGCGAGGCGATGGCCCAGGCCCCAGGAGGCAGCGTGCTGATGGTGGATCCCCAGAGCCCCGCTTCCCTGCTGGCGGCCCTGCGCGGCATGCAGCAGGGCCGCCAGCAGCAGCCTCAGGGCTAAGTACCTGGCGGATGCTCGGGTGGGAGTGGAGGGGGCGGCAGCGGCCACGGCCGCGCTGGGTCCAGGTTCACCGCCGTGCCGCTGGCGCAGGCCATCAGCATTCCGCCGGCCTGACCCAGCACCTCCACATCGATCCGCACCCCCACCACCGCGTCGGCCCCCAGCAGCCGCGCCCACCCACCAGATCGCGCAAACTGGCGAGCAGGTCGCGGAACAGGTTCGCCCCGAGGATCGTCTCCCCATGCACCAGTCCCAGGTAGTGGCGGATGGGGCGGCCTTCCAACTGGGGTGTGGTCAGGATCAGCACGGCAAGCCTCTGCCCCGCGGGCTGTTCAGCGCTGTTCAGCTTGCCAGCGCTCGAACAGGTCCGGCCGTCGCTCACGGGTGCGCTGCTGCTGCTGTTCGAAGCGCCAGCGGGCGATGGCGCCGTGGTCACCGCTGCGCAGCACCGCAGGCACCTCCATCCCCTGGAAGCTGGCGGGGCGGGTGTAGTGGGGGTGCTCGAGCAGGCCGGCGCTGTGGCTCTCCTCCTCCAGGCTGGCCTGGGTGCCCACCGTGCCCGGCAGCAGGCGCACCACGCCGTTGATGATCACCGCCGCCGGCAGCTCGCCGCCGGTGAGCACGAAGTCGCCCAGCGACACCTCCTCATCCGCCAGGGCGCGGATGCGCTCATCGAAGCCCTCGTAGTGGCCGCAGATCAGCAGCAGCTGGTCGTAGCCCGTGGCCCAGCGGCGCAGGTCGGCCTGCTGCAGCGGGCTGCCCTGGGGCGACATCAGCAGCACCCGCCGCCGCGGCAGCACCCGGATCGCCTCCACCGCCGCATACACCGGCTCCGGTTTGAGCACCATGCCGGCTCCGCCGCCGTAGGGCTCGTCATCCACCTTGCGGTAGTTGTCGGTGGCGAAGTCGCGCGGGTTGTGGGTGTGCAGCTCGGCGAGGCCGGCGGCGAAGGCCCGGCCGATCACGCCCAGGCTCAGCAGGGGGGCCATGGCCTCCGGCGCCAGGCTCACCACATCGAGTCGCATCACAGAGAGGGGCCCATCGGCTCAGCTGGCGGGAGCGGCTGGCCGGCTTACCCGGCGGATCTCGGAGCTGAAGCTGGCGCGGCCGGGGCGGCCATCGGCGTGGTTCTCCACGCTGGAGCGCAGCCGCAGGTTGGGCTTGGTGAACCAGATCCGCTCGCGCACCTCGCTGTCGCCGTTGCTCAGGGTGAGTTCCAGGCTGCCGTCGGGCCAGAGCAGCCAGCTCCCCTGCCGGGCCCCCTGGCCGTCGTGCACCGTGAAGCTCCCCTCGGCGGCAAACAGCAGCCGACTCGGCGGCTCCCCCATGGCGCCAACGTTGAGGCCACCGGGGGAATCGGCGCCTGTTCCGCCTGCTCCAGGTTCGAGGTAACCCACCACCAGCTCACCCCGCTCGCTGCTGTGCCATTCATCGCCCTCGGCCATGGCCGTGGCCTCCCCCAGCTCGAAACGGCTGCGCAGGCCCATCCACTCGCCGGCGCAGAAGCGCAGGAAGGCGCCGATCTCCCGGGGCGGGAAATCGGCTGCGGCAGGAGCTTGCTCGGGAGCTGGACCTGCGGGCGGGCCTGGCTGCCGAGGGGCAGGGCTGGAGTGGGTCATGGGGCGATTCTCTCAGCCGTGCGGGGCCCCCGTCTCACTCCCCCGTCTCACTCCCCCCGGTAGCCCAGCTCGGCCAGGCGGGCGGCACTGCGGCGCCAGCCCGGCACCACCTTCACGAACAGCTCCAGATACACCGGCCCGCTGAACACCTTCTCCATCTGCAGCCGCGCCCCCTGGCCGATGGTCTTGAGCATGCGGCCGCCCTTGCCGATCAGGATGCCCTTCTGGCTGGCGCGCTCCACCAGCACCGTGGCCAGCACAGCGGTGCGCGGGCCGTCGTCCACCACCCGGTCGATGCTCACCGCCACCGAGTGGGGCACCTCCTCGCGGGTGTGGCTGAGCACCTGCTCGCGGATCAGCTCCGCCATCAGCAGTTGCTCGGGCTGGTCGCTCACCGCATCGGCCGGGTAGAGCTGGGGACCCTCGGGCAGTTCGGCTGCCAGGGCTGCCACCAGGGCCTCGGTGCCCGCGCCGGTGAGGGCGCTCACCGGGTGCAGGGGCCATGCGAGCGGTGGCCGCGGGTCCTGGCCGGCGGGTGTGGGGCTGGCGAAATCGCCCCGACCCTCCAACATCTCGCGGTAGCTGGCGGCCAGTGCTTCAGCCTGGGCTGGATCCACCAGGTCGTGCTTGTTGAGGGCTACGTGCACCGGCGCGCGGCAGTGGCGCAGCAGCTCCACGATGAAGCCGTCGCCACGGCCGGCCGGCTCGCTGCCGTCCACCAGCAGCAGCACCACATCCACATCGCCGATGGCGTTTTTCGCCGTCTTCACCAGGCGCTCCCCCAGCAGGTGGTGGGGCTTGTGAATGCCGGGGGTGTCGAGCAGCACCAGCTGTGCCCCGGCGGTGGTGAGGATGGCGCGCAGCCGGTTGCGGGTGGTCTGGGCCACCGGCGAGGTGATCGCCACTTTCTCGCCCACCAGCTGGTTGAGGAGGGTGCTCTTGCCCACGTTGGGTCGGCCGATCAGGGCCACGAAGCCGGAGCGGAACCCCTCGGCGGCCGCGGCCTGGGAGCTGGAGCCCAGCAGACGGGCTGATTCGGCGGGATCGGGGATCGGCAGCAGCTGGCCCTCGCCGCCGGGGGAGGAGGGGTCGTCCGCAGATGGAATGTGGCGCATCTCCCAACAGTGGCAGCCCGGCGGGAGTCAGTTTCCTCGGCCCCGTCCAGAATCGCCGCAGGGGCTGATCCGACCGGTCGGAGGCCTGCGCCGCATCCCGGTTTTCCCATTGGTGCTTCCCCTCCGTCCCCGTCTCCGTGCCCTGAGGCTTCCGCCGGCAGTGGCGTCCATCCCCGGGTTCGGCATCGGCCTGTTTGCGGCGGTGCTGCTGGCCGGCGGACTGGCCTCCTGGCAGCTGCAGCGTCAGCTCAGCGGTCAGCTCCTGCAGCAGGCCCTGCGCTCCCAGCGACTGAAGGTGCAGAGCGATGTGGACCGCTTCAATGCCTCCCTCAGCGCCGCCGAGCGCAGCATCGCGGTGTTCGCCGCCCTGGTGTCGGCGATCGATCCGGCCGCCCCGCCCCAGGTGGCCCGGCCGCTGCCCTTCAGTGACCTTGTGCGACAGGACGCCGATGGGGTCTGGCGAAGTCCAGCGGAACAGGTTCGGCCAGGCCGGCAGGCGGGGATCTGGATTCCGCCTTCGCTGCCACTCACGGCGCCGCTGCGCGCGTTCTTCAGTGAGGCTCAGGCGATCACCACGGTGTATGGGCTGGGGGCCTCCCAGATGGTGGTGGAGAACACCTGGGTGTTGCCCCTCAGTGGCGGTGAGGTGATCTTCTGGCCGGCCAGGCCTGATTTCGTGCGCCATGCCACGGCGCAGCTCGATTACAGGGCCACGGCGTGGGTGCAGCTCACCGCACCGGCGGTGAATCCCAGCGGCAAGCCCCGCTGGACCCGTCCCCAGTACGACCCGGCGGCCCGAGACTGGCTGATCAGTGTGGTGGCGCCCTATGCGCAGCGGGGACGCTGGGCTGGCGCCGTGGGTCACGATCTGGTGCTGCGTGATCTGCTGCGCTGGCTGATGCCCTCCGAGAGCCTGAGCCGCAGCGGTCTGCTGGCCCAGCCGCTCTATGTGGTGGCTCTCGATGGCAGCCTGCTGGTGCGGGCAGGTGCCGAGATTGTGCCAGGGGCGCGCCTGCCCTCGGGCCACTCCCGGGTGCTGGCGGCAGCTCCGGCCGACGGCGAGGTGTACAGCCTGGATCTCGATGGGGACCACCTGCTGGTGGCCCCGCTCCCCAGGCTGCAGGCGAGGGCGGTCTTCGAGGTCGATGGAACGGCCATCGATCGCCTGGTGGCGCAGGAGTTGCTCCCCCAGCAACTGGGTCTGGCGGTGTTCATGGGCCTGCTGCTCGGTGTCGCCCTGCTGCTGCTGAGCCGGGAGGTGACGTTCCGTCGGCGCGAGCAGCGGCTTCTCGAGGATCGCAACCGTGATCTGGAGCTGCTGGTGCTGCAGCGCACGGAGGCGCTGGAGCTGGCCAACCGCCAGCTCACCCAGCTTGCCGGTGAGGATCCGCTCACGGGTCTGGGCAATCGGCGCAGCTTCGAGGAGGCACTCGATCGCGCCTGGGGCCTGGCCCGCCGCCAGCGCCAATCCCTCGCCCTGGCGATGGTGGATGTGGATCACTTCAAGGCCTATAACGATGGGTTCGGTCACCCGGCCGGGGATGGCTGCCTGCGGGCCGTGGCCCAGCAACTCCGGGATGGGCTGCGGCGCCAGGGGGACAGCGTGTTTCGATTCGGTGGCGAGGAGTTCGTGCTGCTCCTGCCCGACACCGCTGCCGACCAGGCTCTGCACTGCTGTGAGCTGCTTCGCCGGCAGCTGGAGGACCAGGCCATGCCCCATCCCCTCGGTGTGGTGACGATCAGCGTTGGCGTGGCTGCCTCGCGGTTGGATGGTGAGGACGATGGGGCGACGGATCTGCTCGCCCGTGCTGATGCGGCGCTCTACCGGGCCAAGCGTGACGGACGCAACCGGGCGATGCTGGCCGAGGAGTCCACCGGGAGTGCTTGATCCAGCGAGGCGGGTGACTGGGACTCCCCCGGCGGCCTCAGCCCTTTCGCTGACTTCTAGGCTCATGCCACTGAGCCGCGGCGCCCGGAGCATGAGCGAACCCCAGCGTGAGCCGTCCTTTCAGCAGGCGATGGAGATCACGGCCCAGTGGCTGGGGCTGTGGGAGAACGGTGTGCTCAGCGATGAGGTGCTGGCCGACCGGGTGGGCGAGCTGGTGGCCAGCCGTGACGGGGCCCGGGGCTTCTTCGTGGTGAGCCTGGCCGGCGACTGCCCGCTGATGGACCGTCTGCCGGAGCCCCTGGTGCTGCAGCTGCGGGCTGCAGGCGATGGTGTGGTGGATCTGAGCGCGCGCAACCTGGCCATGAGCACGGCGATGGCCGTGCAGCACGGCCGCAACGGCGACAGCGGCCAGCAGGTCGGCTCCGAGCGGGTGCAGGCCCGCTGCACCGAGCTGCTGCGCCTGCTGGAATCCGGCGCCGTGAAGCAGCGCCTGGAGACCCTGCTGCAGGCCGCCGATCAGGGTGCCGGCGAGGATGTGGCCTTCCTGGACCGCTGGGGCTACGACGCCGAGCAGCGCCGGGCCATCGCCGCTGCCGTGGAGGCCGTGGCCGGCTGAGTTGGCCAGCCCGCCCGCCCCCTTCCGGGCCATCAAAAAAGCCCACCGTTGCGGTGGGCCGGAGGTTCATGGGCCCTGTCAGGTCAGTCGCGGCGTCCGCCACCCTGCAGGGCGATGATCAGACGCAGGATGAAGATGAACAGGTTGATGTAGGTGAGGTACATGCCGAGGGCACCGGCCAGGTACTGGTCGTCCCGGTAGGTGCGGGGCATCGTGTAGAAGTCAACGAAGGCCGCTCCCACGAACAGCACGGTGCCGAACCCCGCGATCAGCAGCTCGAAGCCGTTGCCCCCGAAGCCCGGCACGAAGATGCCGCCCACGACCTGGACCACCATGGCGATCAAGAGGCCAAGGATGCCCAGCCCCACCGCGCCGCTCAGGGCCTGACCGACGCTGTCGCTCATACGGCGACCCATCACCGAGGCCACCACGAAGGTGACGCCGGTGGCCAGGGCGGCTGTGCCGATGGCACCGATGCCTGCGGTGCCGATCGCCATGGCCACCAGGCCGCTGAGGGTGAAGCCGGTGATCAGGCTGTAGGCGGCCAGCATCGGCAGAGCCGTGCTGTTATTGCCCTTCATGGCCACGTTCTGGGCCACGAAGAAGAGAATGAAGTTGCCGATCAGGGCCACCCAGAACAGGGGCATGAAGCCTGTGGGGTTGCTGGCCATCAGGGCTAGACCGCCCATCACCCCACCGGCGGTGAGCACCATCCCACCACCCACGAAGGGCAGGGCCTTGTTCACCACATTGGGCCCCACCAAGGCGCTGGATTGCGCCTCGCGGATGGCCTCCTGAAAATTGCTGCTGGCCGGCATGGCGCACCGGGAGAGGAAACTTCATCCATCCTGCCAGCGGTTGCCAGTCAGCGGGAGTCGTAGCGGCCAGCCAGGGGTGCGGATCTCCCTATGGGAGTTGGTCGTGCTGGCGGGGATTGGCTGATTCCGGCCAGAGGCGCACGCCCAGCACGGCAATGCCTGTGCCGATGCAGGATTCAGCGAAGCGCAGCAAGGCGTTCAGCCCAGGGCTGAGCTTGGGGTCGAGGCTGCTGGTCACCATCACCACGATCACCGTGATCGCTGCCAGCCGGCCGTGGCTCGGGATGTTCACGGCGGCGCAGAGCGCCACCGTGGCGAAGATCGCCAGGGCCATACCCAGCGGCTGAAAGGGCAGCAGTGTGAGGTAGATGGCACTGGTGAGGGCGCCGATTGCGGAACCAAGGATGCGCAGCGAGGCCGAAGCGGTCGTTTCCTGCCTGCTGGACTGGGTCACCACGATTGCCGAGATCGCTGACCACAGTCCGCCGATCTTGGGCAGGTAGCCCGGAAACAGGCTGGTGAACCAGAAGCCCAGTAGGTAGGCCACCAGGGCGGCCAGCGCGATTTCGGCGGGAATGCGCAGTCGATCAGCACGGCTGGTCATGGTGTTCTGCGGCGGTGTGAGCCATCGAACCGTCTTTGGCTTCCGGCTTCCAGCTTCCTGGCGTCGCGTTCGGCGTAGGCCGTCACCAGGCGCTGTACCAGGGGGTGGCGCACCACATCGGCGGCCGAGAAGTGGCAGATCGCCACTCCTTCCACCCCATCCAGCACCTGGGCCGCCTCGGCCAGGCCGCTCAGCACCCCTGGCGGCAGATCCACCTGGGTGGGATCGCCGGTCACCACCATGCGGGAGTTCTCCCCCAGGCGGGTGAGCACCATGCGCATCTGGGCGGTAGTGGTGTTCTGGGCCTCGTCGAGGATCACGAAGGCATCGGCCAGGGTGCGTCCGCGCATGTAGGCCAGCGGGGCCACCTCGATCACCCCCTTTTCCAGCAGGGCGGTGGTGCGCTCGCTGCCCAGCAGGGCGTGCAGGGCGTCGTAGAGGGGGCGGAGGTAGGGGTCTACCTTCTGCTGCAGGTCGCCGGGCAGGAAGCCGAGGCGCTCGCCGGCCTCCACGGCCGGGCGGGTGAGGATCAGCCGTTCCACCTTGCGCTCCTGGAGCATGCGCACGGCCAGCACCGTGGCCAGGAAGGTCTTGCCGGTGCCGGCCGGCCCCAGGGCCAGGGTGAGGTCATGGCGTTCCATCGCCTGCACGTAGGCCTTCTGGCGCAGGGTGCGGGGGCGCAGCAGCTTGCCGCTCTGGCTGCGGGCCAGCACCTGCTCGGCCAGAGCACGGTGGTCTTCGCCCCGGCCGCTGTCGAGGGCCTGCAGGGCGGTGTTGAGATCCACCTGGCTGAGCTGCTGGCCCTCCTGCCAGAGGGGCCGCAGCAACTCGATCAGGGCGGTGGTGCGCTCCAGCTGGCTGGGTCTGGCCCGCACCGAGAGATCCAGACCCCGCAACACGATCGAAGAACCGGTGAGGGCCTCCAGGCGGCGCAGGGTCGATTCGGCCTCTCCAGCCAGGGCTAAGGCCGCGGCTGGAGTGGGCAGGGCGAGGGTGGCAGTGGCGAGCCCGTCGGGTTCGGCCGCGGTGCCCTTGCTCAAGCCTCGGCGCTCTCGGCGGCGGGCTCTTCGGCAGCAGCAGCTTCAGCGGCAGCGGCCTCCTCGGCGGCCTTGGCTTCAGCGGCGGCCTTGGCTTCAGCAGCTTCCTTGGCGGCCTGTTTGGCAGCAGCCTCGCGGGCGGCGGCCTGTTTCTTCTGGCCGATCACCACCGAGGGGCGCACGCTCTTCTCCAGCAGGCCGCCGCGCTCCAGCAGGCTTACCACCGTGTCGGTGGGCTGGGCACCCTGCTCGAGGCGGGCCCGGATGGCCTCGGTGTCGAGCCGGGTTTCCTTGGTGCGGGGGTTGTAGAAGCCCAGCTCCTCAAGCGGACGACCGTCGCGGCGGGAGGTGCTGTTGCAGGCCACAAGGCGGAAACTCGCTTCCCGCTTCTTGCCAAACCGCTTCAGGCGGAGCTTGATCATCGTGGCCTAGCCGCTAGGTGTGCAAACAACCAGTGTAGCCCGTGGGGGTGTGCTCCTCTTCAGAGCTCCCCAAACCCCTTGCGCTTCTTGGCAGGCCTGGGGGCTTTGGGCTGGCCGCCGCCACGACCGCCGCGCCCTCCACCGGGCATTCCGGCCATCCCTGGCATTCCGGCCACCCCAGGCATCCCGCCGCCCATGCCCGGGAAGCCTCCCCCCATGCCTGGCATCCCGGGCATGCCGCCACCGCGGGTCATCTGCTGCATGAAGCCGCGCATCTGCTGAAAGTTCTGCAGCACCTTGTCCACATCCGCCGGGGTGTGGCCACTGCCGGAGGCGATGCGGCGCCGGCGCGAGGGATAGGCGGCCAGCAGATCCGGGTCGCGGCGCTCGGCTTCGGTCATCGAGCCGATCATCGCCTCGATCTTCTTGAGCTGCTCCTCGCCCTGCTTGAGCATGCCGGAATCGATCTTGTTCATGCCGGGGATCAGCTTCATCAGGCCGCCCAGGGAGCCCATGCGCTTGATCAGGCGCATCTGTTGCACGAAGTCCGAGAAGTCAAACGTCGCTTCCTGGAGCTTCTGCTGCATCTTGGCCACATCGGCCAGCTCCACCTCCTTCTGGGCCTTCTCCACCAGGGTGAGCACATCGCCCATGCCCAGGATGCGGCTGGCCATCCGCTCGGGGTGGAAGGGCTGCAGCGCCTCCACCTTCTCGCCGGTGCCGATGAACTTGATCGGTGCGCCGCTCACCTTGCGGATCGAGAGGGCGGCCCCGCCGCGGGAGTCGCCATCGAGCTTGGTGAGCACGGCGCCGGTGATGCCCACCTGCTCGTGGAAGGCGCGGGTGAGCTCGGCCGCTTCCTGGCCGATCATCGAATCCACCACCAGCAGCACCTCGTCGGGGCTGCAGGCCTCGCGGATCCGCACCATCTCCTCCATCATCGACTGATCGATCTGGAGCCGGCCGGCGGTGTCCACCAGCACCGTGTCGAAGCCCTCGGCCCTCGCCTTCTCGATGCCGGCCGCGGCGATCGCTTCCGGCTTGGCCTCGGTGCCGAGGCTGAACACCTCCACGCCGATCTGGCCGCCGAGCGTCTTCAGCTGCTCGATGGCCGCCGGGCGGTACACGTCCGCCCCCACCAGCAGCGCCTTGCGGCCCTGCTCCTTGAGGTGCAGGCCGAGCTTGGCGGTGGCGGTGGTTTTGCCGGCGCCCTGCAGGCCGGCCATCAGCACCACCGCGGGCTCGCCAGCTTTGCCGCCAGCGGCCAGCGGCGCGTTCTCGCCGCCCATGGTGTCCACCAGCTGCTCGTGCACCACCTGGATGAACTTCTGGTCCGGGCTGATGCCCCGCACCACCTCGGCGCCGAGGGCCTTTCTGCGGACTTCGTCCACGAAGTCCTTCACCACCGGCAGGCTCACGTCGGCCTCCAGCAGGGCGCGGCGCACGTCTTTCAGGGCGCCATCAATGTTGCTCTCGCTGATCGCCCCCTGGCCGCGCAGGTTCTTGACGGCGTCTTCAAACCGCTGGGAGAGCTCGTCGAACATCGGGGAATCTCTGGAGGGGGCGCTGCAGGGCGGCGTGGGGGAATGGGGAGCGGGCCAGTGCCGGGTTGGCCTGGTCCGGGATGACGGGATCGTAAAAAGTGGAGGAGGGCCCAGCGATCCAGGCCCTCCTTCCCAGCTCACTCGGCCCGCTGGAAGCTCACCAGTCGCCAGATGCCATCGTCGCGTCCGAATACATAGCGGTTGCGCAGGGCTGGCAGTCGGGTGGGCCGGCCATCCGGCTGGCCGGCGGCATCGAGGCGCTGGTCGGAGTAGTCGATGGTGGCCACGGCCGCGATCCGTTTGGGACTGCTCTCTTCCAGCTTGAAGTCCACCACCTTGGCCGTGATTCGCTGGGTCTGGTTGAGCGCTTTGTCCTCCCGCTGTTCGGCGGCCAGTCGCTGCAGCTGGGTGTCGCGGGCGAGCCGATCGAGGGGAATGGCCGGCTGCTGGCCTGCCAGGACGGCCGCCTTGGCGCTCAGCCAGACCTCGAGCAAGCCCCGCACCTGCTCCGGTGAGGGTGTATCCGTGCGCAGGGGCAGCTGGGGTTGGGCAGGCACAGCCGGAGAGACGGCGGGTTTATCAGGCGTCTGGCTTGCGGGCTTGGCGTCCCGCTTGGGCTCCACAGGGATCGGCGTGGGCCGGGGGCGCAGCAGGGCAAATCCCCCCGCCAGCACCAGGATCAGGGCCGCTGCGCTGGCCGCGATCCGGGCCAGGCGGGGTCCATTGCTTCCCTGTAACCAGTCCGGCAGGGTCAGGCCCGCCGCTTCCAGCTCCCCGTCGTCCTGATCGCTCGCGAGGGGCTGGGGATCATCGCCGTCCTCGGTGGTGTAGCCGAAACCGCCGAGTCCAAGCAGGGCCTGGGCCGCTGGCAAGGCTGAGCCTGGAAATCCGAAGCCAGGGGCGGGCGGGGGTGCGGGAGTCTCCTCCAGTTGATCGAGGTAGGCCTGCACGTCCCGGTCGGCGAAGTAGGCCTCCAGGTCGGCGTCGGCATCCAGGTCGCGGTAGCCGGGCAGCACATCCCGGGCCAGCCAGTCGCGGCAGTAGGCACACAACTGGGCCAGGGGGTCCTCGCCGGCCCGCTGGGCCCAGCTGCGGATCTCCGGACTGGAGCCCTGGGCAAAGGCGGTCTCCGCTTCATCCACCTGCCCCAGGAGCAGATGCAGGCAGGCCAGCAGTGGTTGGATGTTGGCCTGGCCGCTGGCCAGGAGGCGGCTGCGGGCCGTGGCGATCCGCTCCGGCTTGCGCTGGGCGAAGCCCGAGGCGGTGAGGGCGGTGGTGGCCAGAAAATCGGCGCTGCCGCCCTGCTGGCCCGGAGCACTGGACCAGCGGCTGAACAGGTCGATCTGTTCCTGCACGGTGAGGTAGGCCCGGATCTGACGGAAAAAGGCCTGAAACTCCTCGGCGTCCATGCGGGGATCCCGCTGCCCCTCCAGCCCGCCCCGTTCGTCCACCAGCTCTTCCAGTAGTCGCAGGCCCTCGCTGCGGGCCTGCACCGCCCCCAGGTCCCGGCTGAGCAAATCCAGCACCCGGAAGGGCCTGAGGGCCAGGAGAGCCTCGCTGATCGCCTGGCGCTGCTGGGGCTGCTGGCCCATCCGCTGCAGCAGCTGCTGCCCCTGGCCCAGGAGCAAGGCGGCGCTCTCGAAGCGGCGGTTGCGGCGCAGATCCTCGGCGCCGGCCAGGCAGGAGAGGGCCGCCAGCAGGCAGAGGTCGGCTTCCCGGCCGCTGCCCAGGGCTGGGGCCTGGGGGGGCTGCAGGGCCCGCTGCACCAGCTCGAATACCTCCAGGTGCTGGCCCGCCTCATGCAGCAGCAGCAGGCCCCCCAGTTCCTGGTTGCTGCCCAGCTCCAGGCCTGCCTGCAGGGGCTGGCCGCTCTGGCTGAGGGCGGTGAGCTGGGATTCGTAGGCGCTGCGCCGCTCCGGTTCGCTGAGCAGGTCGGCGCTCTGGCGCAGCAGGGTGTTGCGCACCTCCAGTGTCTCGAGGGTGAAGCCCTGGTCCGGGATGCGGTCGAGCCGCTGCTGCAGGGTGCGGAACACGTTCTGCACGTCCGTGGTCGGACTGACGCCGAGCAACCGGAAATGATCGATCGGCAGTTCCAACCCGGACGTTCCGCTGGTGGCCGACTCTAGTCAGGGTGGCTGATATCGCCATGGGCAGAAGGAATCGGCCAGACCCCGTACAGTCAGCGATCAGGATCAGCCTTCGCTGCGTAGCGCCGCTTCTTGCCATGACCCAGGCCGATATGAGTCGTGAACTGGCCTCCGCCTCGGGGGCTCCGGCCTGTTCCGCCGATTCCACCCACGTGGCCGGCCCCCATGCCGAGCGACTCGAGAACCTCTACCCCGCCACGCCGGCCACGGTGACCCGCGAGGAAGGGCTGATGCTCTACCGCGACATGGTGCTGGGTCGCCGTTTTGAAGACAAGTGCGCGGAGATGTACTACCGCGGCAAGATGTTTGGCTTCGTGCACCTCTACAACGGCCAGGAGGCCGTGAGCACGGGTGTGATCAAGGCGATGAAGATGCAGCACGACTGGTTCTGCAGCACCTACCGCGACCACGTGCATGCCCTCAGCTGCGGCGTGCCGGCCCGCGAGGTGATGAGCGAGCTGTTCGGCAAGGAAACGGGCTGCAGCAAGGGCCGCGGCGGCTCGATGCACCTCTTCTCCAAGGAGCACCATCTGCTGGGTGGCTACGCCTTCATCGGCGAGGGCATCCCCGTTGCCCTCGGGGCCGCCTTCACCAGTCGCTACAAGCGCGATGCCCTCGGCGATGCCAGCAGCGATGCGGTGACTGCAGCGTTCTTCGGCGATGGCACCTGCAACATCGGCCAGTTCTATGAGTGCCTGAACATGGCGTCGCTGTGGAAGCTGCCGATCCTGTTCGTGGTGGAGAACAACAAGTGGGCGATCGGCATGGACCACAACCGGGCTACCAGTGATCCCGAGATCTGGCGCAAGGCAGCCGCCTTCGGCATGGCCGGTGAGGAGGTGGACGGTATGGACGTGTTGGCAGTGCGCGCCGCCGCCCAGCGGGCGATCGAGCGGGCCCGCGCTGGCGAGGGTCCCACCCTGCTGGAGTGCCTCACCTACCGCTACCGCGGCCACTCCCTGGCCGACCCGGATGAACTGCGCGCCCAGGCTGAGAAGGAGTTCTGGGCCCAGCGCGACCCGATCAAGCGCCTGGCTGCCCACCTCAGCGCCGAAAACCTGGCCAGCCCGGAGGAGCTGAAGGCGATCGAGAAGGAGATCGATGCCGAGGTGGCCGACTGCGTGGAGTTCGCCCTGGCCGCCCCCGAGCCCAGGCCCGAGGAGCTCACCCGCTACATCTGGGCCGAGGACTGAGCCCTCAGAGCTCGTTCGGAAGGCGGCGGGTGAGATTGCGCAGCTTGCGCAGGGCCTTGAGCTCCACCTGCCGCACCCGCTCCCGGGACACATCCAGCCGGCGGCCGATCTCCGCCAGGGTCTGACGCTCCTCGCCATCCAGCCCGAAGCGCAGCTGCAGCACCTGGCGTTCCTGCTCACTGAGGTGGCTGAGCCAGCGGTCCAGCTGCTCCTGATGGATACCACGCTCCACCTTGTCGAGGGGTTCCTCGTCATCGCCGTCGGCGATCAGGTCGCCCAGGAAACTGCGGCCTTCATCGCCATTCACCGGGGCATCCAGGCTGGAGGTGGTGAGGGCCTGACGCAGCAGGCCATCGAGCTCATCGAGGGGCATGCTGAGGGCCTCGGAAATCTCCTGGCGGCTGGGCATGGCGCCGAGCTTGTGGGCCAGATCCAGGCTCACCTTGCGGATGGCGGTGAGGCGCTCGGAGAGATGCACCGGCAGGCGGATGGTGCGCGACTGGCAGGCGATGGCCCGCGTCATGCTCTGGCGGATCCACCAGAAGGCATAGGTGGAGAACTTGTAGCCGCGGGTCGGGTCGAACTTTTCGACGGCCCGCTCCAGGCCGAGGGAACCCTCCTGGATCAGGTCGAGCAGTTCCATTCCCTTCCCCTGATATTTCTTGGCAACACTCACCACAAGGCGCAGATTGGCCTTCATCATGCGCTGCTTGGCCCGCTGGCCCACGCGCATGATTTTCTGTTCCTTGGTGCTGTAGTCGTCTCGGCCTTCTTCCAACAGCCGCATCAGGGCCTGCACCTGGTTGCCGAGCTCAATCTCTTCGGCAGCGGTGAGCAATGGCTCCCGACCGATGGTGGCCAGATACCAGCTCACCGGGTCTGAGGTGCGGCGTCGATGCCCCTCGCTGGTCCTGAGACTGGTGGCGGACATCGCAAGTCTTGAACAGAATGACAACTATCCGCCGAAATCAATGGCGACCGGTGTGTTTTCAGTAACCCTTTAGGTTTTGCTTGCAAAACAACACGTCATTGATCACGGATGTGATGTGATTGCAGCCATGGCCGTGGCCACGGCCATGGGGCTGGCACAGCCCGGCCCCAGGCGGGCCAGCTGTTCGCCGCTGCTGGCATGGGCCAGGGCGGCAAGGGCCAGCACGCTGACCGGTGCCTGCTTGCCTGCGGCCATGGCCATGGCCGCCAGACCCCCCGCATAGCCGGCCAGCACATCTCCCTGGCCGGCTCGGGCGGCGGCGGCGGCGGCGCTGCTCAACTGCCAGGGGGCGTTCCCGGGACCGCTCACCACGGTGCGGGCACCCTTGAGCAGCACGGCCGCGCCCGTGGCCTCGGCCGCGCTGGCGGCGGCCTGCAGTGGCGGCAGGGCTGCCCAGCGGGGAAAGAGTCGGGCGAATTCCCCCGGATGGGGCGTGAGCCAGGTGGGGCCTTGGCGTTGGCGCAGCCAGGGGAGGGCCCCGTCCCCCCGTCCGGCCAGCCGGTTCAGGCCGTCCGCATCCAGCAGAAGAAGGCCAGGGAACTGCTGCAGCCACTCCCAGGCCTCGCTGTCACCGCTGGGGTTGCCGTCCGGGCCATGGCCCAGGCCCGGACCCAGCACCAGGGCGTCCAGTCGGCTGCCGTCTTCGCCCGCCAGGGCCCCCAGCTGCAGATGGCCCGCCGCATTACAGGGCAGGGCGCGGCGCACCACCACCTGGGGCGCCCGGCTCCAGAGATCGGCGGCCAGGGGTTCGGGCAGGGCGGCCTGGAGTGAGCCGCAGCCGCTGGCGTCAGCACCGGCCAGGGCCAGGGAAGCGGCCCCGGGGAAGCGGCGGCTGCCGGCCACCACCAGTAGCCGGCCGCGGCCGTACTTGGCCGCCGCGGGGTCGGGCCGGGGCCAGGGGGCCTGTTGCAGATCGTCGGCGTCCAGGGCCAGGGGCTGGCAGGGCGGCAGGGTCGCCAGCAGGGCAGGCGGCAACCCCAGGTCGATCCGCTCCAGCCGGCCCACCCAGGCCAGGGCCGGGTCCTGGATCAGGCCGCTCTTGAGCAGGCCCAGGCAATAGGTGGTGCGGGCGCGGGCGGCGGTCTCACCGAGGCAGTGGCCCCGGTCGGCGCACAGGCCGGTGGGCACGTCGATCGCCACCAGCCCACCCGGCCGTGCTTGCTCCCGCGCGGCCAGCAGCTCCTGCAGCTGGGCCGAGGGGGGGCGGGTCTGGCCGATGCCGAACAGGGCATCGATCCACAGGGCCTGCCCGCCGGGATCCGGTGGCTGGCTGAGCCGGGGGATGCCCAGCCAGGTGGCATGACCCAGGTGACTGGCCGTGAGTGGCCTGTGGCGCTCAAAGGGGCTCCAGATCGCCACGGCCAGGCCGCGCAGGGCCAGCTCCCGGGCCACCACCAGGCCATCGCCGCCGTTGTGCCCCGGGCCCACCAGCACCACTGCGCCGTGCCGTTCCAGCTCGGCCCCGTGCTGCTCCAGCAGCCGGGTGGCCAGCGCCAGGGCCGCCTTCTCCATCAGGGCCTCCACCGGCAGGCCGCTGCTGAACAGCTGCTGCTCAAGGGCGGCCATCTGTTCGCCGCTCACCAGTAGATGGCGGGCATCCCGAGCAGGCCAGGCGGCAGGGGGAATGGCTTGCACGGGCAGGTTCCGCAGCGGATGGAGGCGCAGTTTCATGATGGAACGGTTGGCGCCCCGCTTCCCGAAGCCACCCCGTTCTGTCCGGTTCTCCGTCTTGTCCGCCATCCCCCCTTCCCCTGCCGCGCTTGCCCCCGACCCAGCAGCCGGCCTTGTGCCCGGGGGAACGGCCACGGCGGCCGGTGCCCAGGCCCTGGAGCGGCTGCGGGCCTGGCCGGGGGAGCGGCGGGTGGCGGTGGGGCTCTCCGGCGGGGTGGACAGCTCGCTCACGGCGGCCCTGCTGGTGGAGGCCGGCTGGCAGGTGGAGGGGCTCACCCTCTGGCTGATGAGCGGCAAGGGGGCGTGCTGCGCCGAGGGGCTGGTGGATGCGGCCGGCATCTGCGAGCAGCTGGGGGTGCCCCACCACGTGGTGGATTTCCGCGAGCATTTCAAGGAGCAGATCGTCGACTTCCTGCTGCAGGGCTACGGCGCCGGGATCACCCCCCTGCCCTGCTCCCGCTGCAACCGGGAGGTGAAGTTCGCTCCGATGCTGGCCTGGGCCGAAGCCGAGCGGGGCATCGGCCGGATCGCCACAGGCCACTACGCCCGGGTGCGCCACGTCGCCGCCGATCCCCTGCCGGTGCCCGGCGAGGGTGCCGGCAGGCACCAGCTGCTGCGCGGTCTCGATAGCCACAAGGACCAGAGCTACTTCCTCTACGACCTGCCCCAGGAGAGCCTGGGGCGGCTGGTATTTCCCCTGGGCGAGCTCACCAAGCCCGACACCCGTGCCGAAGCCGCACGCCACGGACTGCGCACCGCCCAGAAACCGGAGAGCCAGGACCTCTGCCTGGCCGATCACCACGGCTCGATGAAGGCCTTCCTCGATACCTACCTGCCTCCTCGCGATGGCGACATCGTGCTGGGTGACGGCAGCGTGGTGGGCCACCACGACGGCATCGAGCACTTCACCATCGGCCAGCGCAAGGGGCTGGGGGTCGCCTGGCCCGAGCCCCTGTACGTGGTGCGCCTGGATGGGGCCATGAACCGGGTGGTGGTGGCGCCGCGGGCCGAGGCGGCCTGCAGCCAGGCCCTGGTAGGAGCGGTGAACTGGCTGTCGATCGCCCCCCCGCAGCAGCCCCTGCCAGTGGAGGTGCAGGTGCGCTATCGCAGTGCGCCGGTGCCGGCCCTGCTCACCCCCCTACCCGCCACGGCCGCCGATCGGGCCGCCGATCGACCCCACCGCTGCCGGTTGAAGTTCGAGGAGGAGCAGTTCTCAATCACCCCCGGTCAGGCTGCCGTGTTCTATGCCGGTGAGGTGCTGCTGGGCGGTGGGGTGATCCAGGCGGACGATCCCCAGGCCGGGTGAGCCGGCCAGGATCCCCGGCCGGGCTGATTCACCAGTAGGGATCGCTGGCCAGCTCCACGGTGAGCTCCCCGCTGCGGCTCGGGGGCACGCTGGCGATGCAGGCCCGCACCACAAGGCCGTTCACTTCAATTTCACAGGCTCCGCAGCTGCCCCCCAGGCAGCCGGTGGGGATCGCAAAACCCGCTGCCTGGGCGGCGGCCAGCCAGCTGCTGCCGGGTGCGCCGCTGCTGCTGCTGCCGTTGGGCCAGTGGATGGTGACGGGACCTTGGGCCATGGGTCGGGAGAGTGCAGGGTTCAGGGCGTCAGCAGGGGCTCCAGGTTCACGTGCCGCTCGAAGGCATCGGCCAGGCGGTCGAGCAGAGCATCGCGCTGACGGCTGTGGTGCGGTTGCCGTTCGCTCAGCAACGCCAACCCGCGCCGTTGGCGCAGCTGGTTGAGCCAGCGCCGCCGCCAGGGCCCGCTCTCGAATACGCCGTGCAGATAGGTGCCGCCCACGCTGCCCTGCACCCAGCCCAGTCCGGCATCGGTGCAGAGCGGTTGGCAGGGCTCCAGTGCAGTGCTGTGGCCCCGGTGCAGCTCGAAGCCCTCCAGTCCCAGGGGCTCCTGCCCAGCCGGCCAAAGGGCGGCGCTGCGGCGCTGGCGCAGGGCCTTGGCCTGGCCGAACACGGTGCGCAACGGCAGCAGGTTCAGTCCGGCCCGGCTGCCGGCGGCACCCTCCAGCCCCTCGGGGTCGCTGAGTTCGCGGCCCAGCAGCTGCAGGCCGCCGCAGATGCCGAACACCTGGCCGCCGCCCGCCACGTAGGCCCGCAGGGCCCCGTCCAGGCCGCAGGCTTCCAGGGCCGCCAGATCGCCCAGGGTCTGCTTGCTTCCGGGAACCACGACCGCATCGGGGGCCCCCAGCTCCTCGCCCGGCTGCAGCCAGCGCAGCTGCACCGAGGGTTCGGCCTCCAGGGGGTCGAGGTCGGAGAAATTGCTCAAGGAGGGCAGACGCAGCACGGCGATCTCCAGCTCGGCGCCCCGCTTGCGGCCGCGGCGCTCCAGCAGGTCGAGGGAGTCTTCCGGGGGGAACAGCTCGTCGAGCCAGGGCATCACTCCCAGCACCGGAATGCCGGTGTGGGCCTCCAGCCAGTGGCGCCCCTCCTCGAACAGCTCGCGGCGGCCGCGGAAGCGGTTGATCAGCAGGCCGCCGATCAGGGGCCGCTCCACGGGCCGCAGCAGGGCCAGGGTGCCCACCAGCTGGGCGAACACCCCTCCGCGCTCGATGTCGGCCACGAGAATGCAGCGGGCGCGCAGATATTGGGCCAGGCGCAGGTTGGTGAGGTCGCGGGGCTGCAGGTTCACCTCCACCGGGCTGCCCGCCCCCTCCAGCACCAGCCGGCCGCCGGGATAGGCCGCCTGCAGCTCGGCCAGGCCTGCGCGGATCGCCGACCAGCCGGGCCGGAACCAGTCGCGGTAGTAGTGCTCGGCGCGGGCCTGGCCGACGCTGCGGCCCATGTGGATCACTTCGCTGGTGGAGTCGCCCTGGGGCTTGAGCAGCACCGGGTTCATTGCGCAGTGCGGCTCCAGGCCCGCCGCCCAGGCCTGCAGGGCCTGGGAGTAGGCCATCTCGCCGCCGGCCTGATCCACCCAGGCGTTGTTGCTCATGTTCTGCCCCTTGAAGGGCAGGGGCGTTTCACCGCGGCGGCGCAGCACCCGGCAGAGGGCGGCGGTCATCAGCGACTTGCCGGCGCCGCTGCTGGTGCCCAGCACCATCAGGGGCCTCACAGGCGCGGGCGGCTGCGGCGCAGCTGGTGGGTGATGCGCTCTGCCAGGGGTGCCCGCGGAATCTCGCCGGGCCACTGCAGCAGCAGCTCCCGGCCCATCGGAGTCAGCCGCACCCGCTCGGTGAGGCCCTGGCCGTCCACCTCGCGGCGGAGCACCCCCAGGCGGATCAGCCAGATGAAGTGGGCCTCCACCCGCTCGGGCCCCATCCGCCCCCAGCAGAGGCTGGCCGCTTCCGGCAGCCGGCAGAACTCCCGGCTGCCTAGCGCCTGCGCGCTCACGCGGGCGTAGAAGTCGCGCCGGAAGGGCAGGCAGCGCATGGCCTGGGCGGCCCGGGCCCAGGAGCGGGGCGCGTGCGTGTCGGTGGGCTGGGCGATCACGCCCCGCTGGTCTTGCATGGGCCCATTCTCGCCTCGCCACCCCAGCCATGTTGGTGCTTGCCTCCGCCTCCCCCGCCCGCCGCCGCCTGCTGGAGCAGGCGGGGATCCCCCATCGGGTGCGGGTGAGCGGGGTGGATGAAGCGGCCATCCAACGCCCGGATCCGCTGCAGCTGGTGCAGCGCCTCGCCGCAGCCAAGGCCGAAGCCGTGGCCGAGCACGCTCGGCGGGCCGGCGAGAGTGGGGCTGAGCCCGTGCTGGGCTGCGATTCCGTGCTGGAGGTGGACGGGGAGGTGTTCGGCAAACCCCGTGACCGTGAGCAGGCCATCGAGCGCTGGCTGCGGATGGCCGGGGGTCGGGGGGTGCTGCACACCGGCCACTGTCTGTTGCCGGGGGTGTCGTCCGAACGCGGCGCGCCCCGACTGGCCGTGGTGAGCACTGCGCTGGCCTTCGCCGCCGTTGACCGGGCCGAAATTGAGGCCTACGTGGAGAGCGGCGAACCGCTGCAGTGCGCCGGTGGATTTGCCCTCGAGGGCCGCGGTGGCCTGTTGGTGGAGCGGATCGAGGGCTGCTTCAGCAATGTGATCGGCCTGAGCCTGCCGCTGCTGCGGCGCTGGCTCAGTTGCGACCGCCCATGAACAGGTCGTTGATCACGTCGTTGCTGTTGCGGGGTTGGGGCTGCTGGGGGTTGAGCAGGTTGTGCTGCCTGGTGGCCACCAGCTTGATGTCACTCCAGCGGAACACACCTGTGTAGCCGTGGTTGATGAACTGAACCGGCCAGCTGCCAGTGGCATCTTCCAGCTGGAAGGTTGAACCGGTCCGCTTGAAGATGTATTTGCGGCCGTCGTTGGTGGTCACGGAATAGCGGCTGATGTCTCCTGGCTCCCGGCTTACCAACCGTAGTTCGCAACCGCCGTCGTAGATGCCGCGCCCCCGTTGGGAGATGCTGCAGAGCCCCAGGGTTTTGGTGACATTGCTCTGCAGAGCCGGACTGTTGGGATAGAGCTCGCGGGTGAGCGTTTCATTGAGACGATCCCTCCGGTTGCTGGTCCAGCAGGTGGACTGGGACACATTGCAGAAAGAACCGTTGCTCAGGCTGAATTCACTGGGCGCGGGCCGGCCACTGAGGTTGGCGGTGAGACGCAGGGCTGCACTGCTGCCCAGGTATTGCTTGGTGAGCCCGATGGATGGCCCCTGCCGGTCAAAGCAGATGGACGCCGCGCGGTCACAGATCACCCCGGGTCCCACCCGACTGATTGTGCTGGTCCACTGCGCTTGACCCTGCAAGGGATGCATTACTCCTGCGCTCACTACCACGGCAGCACCAGCCAGGGTGAGGGCGCTTGGCCAGGGAGCGATCGAGGGGCGGCCCATGACAACTTTCAGATTCGCCTCAGACCCTAGAAGCACCGGATGGGGATGTCATCGCCAGCACTACTGGCCCTGGCCTCTTGATCAGGTGGACGCCCACCTGCGTTGTCCATGAAAAAGCCCCCGACTGAGCGGGGGCTGGTGCCGTTACCGAAAGGGGCTGGATCCGAATCGGGATCAGTCGAGATCAGGCATGGCCAGGGTGGGCTCGGCCTGACGGTCGATGCCCTTCTCGAAACCAGCGGCCGCAGCTCGGGCGCGGCCGGCATGCCAGAGGTGACCCACCAGGAAGAAGAAGGCCAGCACGAACTGCGTGGACGCCAGCCACTGGCGGATGTTCACGAAGTTCACCGAGTTGGGCTCGGTGATGATGCCGCCCACGGAATTGAGGGAAGCGTTCGGGGCGTGGGTCATGTACTCAGCCGCGCGGCGCACCTGCCAGGGCTGAATGTCGTTCTGGAGCTTGTCGAGACTCAGGCCGTTGGGGCCGCGCAGGGGCTCCAGCCAGGGACCGCGGAAGTCCCAGAAACGCATGGTTTCACCACCGAAGATGATCTCGCCGGTGGGCGAGCGCATCAGGTACTTGCCCAGACCGGTGGGGCCCATGGCCGAACCGATGTTGGCGCCCAGGCGCTGGTCACGCACCAGGAAGGTGAAGCTCTGGGCCTGGGAGGACTCGGCATTGGTGGGGCCGTAGAACTCCGAGGGGTAGGCGGTGTTGTTGAACCAGATGTAGGCCGAGGCAATGAAGCTCATCAGGCTGAGAGCACCCAGGCTGTAGCTCAGGTAGGCCTCGCCGTTCCAGATGAAGGCTCTGCGCACCCAGCCAAAGGGCTTGGTGATCACGTGCCAGATGCCACCGAAGATGCAGATCAGGCCAATCCAGATGTGCCCGCCGATGATGTCTTCCATCGAGTTCACACCGATGATCCAGCCCTCACCACCGAAGGGGGCACGGGTCAGATACCCGAAGATCACACCGGGATTGAGGGTGGGGTTGGTGATCAGGCGCACGTCGCCACCACCGGGGGCCCAGGTGTCGTAGACGCCACCGAAGAACATGGCCTTGAACACCAGCAGCAGGGCGCCGACGCCGAGAAGAATCAGGTGATAACCAATGATGTTGGTCATCTGATTCTTGTCGCGCCAGTCCTGGGAGAAGAACGAGGAGTAGTTCTCGAGGATCTCGGGGCCGCGCAGGGCGTGGTAGAGACCGCCCAGGCCGAGTACGGCCGAGCTGATCAGGTGGAGCACACCCACCACGAAGAACGGATAGAGGTTCACGACCTCACCGCCGGGGCCCACGCCGTAGCCCAGGGTGGCCACGTGGGGCATGCAGATCAGGCCCTGCTCGTACATGGGCTTGTCGAAGGTGAAGTGGCTCACCTCAAACAGCATCATGGCGCCGGCCCAGAACACCATCAAACCGGCGTGGGCGACGTGGGCGCCGAGCAGGCGACCGGAGAGGTTGATCAGGCGGGCATTACCGGCCCACCAGGCGTAACCGGTGGAGTCGAGGTCCTTGCCCCCGACACTCACCAGCCCGGCATTAAAGGGCGTTTCCACGGGGCAGTACCTCTTCAGGGAAGACGAAGTTTTCATGCGGCTGGTCAGCCGGTGCCATCCAGGCACGCAGACCTTCATTCAGAAGAATGTTCTTGGTGTAGAAGGTCTCGAAT
>Ga0208855_1000017_pt1 | contig 94777 bp, 91 predicted proteins | sample LakMenEpi17May12_FD_150708 | JGI IMG/M metagenome (GOLD analysis project Ga0208855, IMG submission 150708) | Freshwater microbial communities from Lake Mendota, WI - 17MAY2012 deep hole epilimnion (SPAdes) | ecosystem: Environmental > Aquatic > Freshwater > Lentic | place: Lake Mendota, Madison...
AGGACGGGACCCTGCGGGGAAAAACCCTGGGGGAACCGTCGGGGACGGAATCCCGTTACTCGCGACTGTAACGGAACATTGCGGGGTTTGTGAAGGGGGGTTGCAGGACGGATGCTGTGAGCCCCCCCGTTCTGCTCGCCGGTCACCCCCGGCTTGATCGGGCAACAGAGTTGGCGCTCTCCCTAGCCTTGCCCGTCGAACCGGCGACCTGCCCGTGGGCTACGACTGGGTCGAGCAACACTCGGAAGAGGACTGCGGAGCTGCCTGTCTGGCCACTGTGGCCCGGCACCACGGCCGGCGATTGGCCGTTTCCCACATTCGGGAACTGGTGGGCACAGGAGCCCGGGGCACCACGCTTCTGGGGCTGCGGCGGGGCGCCGAGGCAATCGGTTTTCATACCCGCTCGGTGCGGGCCGACAGCGCCCTGCTCTCCCGAGTTGAGGGCATACCCCTGCCGGCGATCTGCCATTGGCGGGGAAACCACTGGGTGGTTCTCTATGGCCGGCAGGGCCGAAAGCTGGTGATTGCCGATCCTGCGGTCGGGATCCGAAGGCTGCCCATTGAGGAGTTCCAGCAGTGCTGGGGCAATGGAGCACTGCTGTTGCTGGAGCCCGATCTCAACCGCCTGCTGGAGCAACCTGAGGAGAAGCGGGCACCGTTCCTGCGCTTTTTGCGACTCACCTGGCCCTACCGCTTTCTGCTTCTCCAGGCCCTGGCGATCAACGTCGTGATCGGGCTCCTGGCCCTGTCTTTGCCGCTGCTGATGCAGCTGCTCACAGATGACGTGCTGGTACGCCGGGATCAACAGCTGCTCACCAGCCTGGGGCTGGCCATGTTGTTGCTGTTCACCTTCCGCAGTGTGATCAGCCTGATCCAGGGCCACATGGTGGGCCATTTCGCCCAGCGGCTACAGCTGGGCATGGTGCTGGAGTACGGCCACCGGCTGCTGCGCTTGCCGATGACCTATTTCGACAGCCACCGCAGTGGGGAGGTGGTGAGCCGGATCAGTGACATCAGTCGTATCAATTCCCTGATCAGCGACCTTGTGCTGGGCCTTCCCAGTGAGCTGTTTATCGCCGCCATCTCCCTGGTGGTGATGCTCACCTACAGCCCTCCGCTCACCGCAGTCTCTCTGCTTGCCTTTGGCCTACTGATTGGGTCGGGGCTGATCTTTCTGCCAGCTCAGTATGATCGCAATCGGCGGCTGATTGTGGAATCAGCCGAAAACCAGGGTTTTCTGGTGGAAGTCTTCCGCGGCGCCCAGGTGCTCAAGACCACCGACGCGGCTCCCCAGGCCTGGGACGAATACCAGCGAAATTTCGGCAGCGTGGCCCATCTGCGCTGGAAGGCTCTCCAGCTCGGGCTGCTCAGCGGCATCACCACAGGCTGGCTGTCGCGTGTCACAACGCTGGTTCTCCTCTGGTATGGCAGCAGCTTTGTGATCGGTGGCCAACTCTCCATTGGCCAATTGCTGGCTTTCAGTGGTCTGAGCGGCAATGTGCTCGGTTTTCTGCAGTCACTGGTGAATTTTGCTGATGACTACCTCACTGCCAACGTGGTGATCCGGCGCCTTTCAGAAGTGCTGGAGGGAACCCTGGAAGACCCGAAGGCCATGGCCAAGCCCTGGGTCACTCTGCCGCAATCGTGTGGCATTAAATGCAGCAATCTCAGCTTCCACCATCCGGGCCGAGTGGAACTGCTCCGCGACTTCACGCTCACCGTTCCACCCGGTTGCTGCACAGCGTTGATCGGCGAATCTGGCTGTGGCAAGAGCACCCTGGTGAAGATGCTTGCTGGCCTCTATCCACCCCAGAGCGGCACGATCCACTACGGCCCCTATGGCCTTCAGGACATTTCCCTGGAGTGCCTGCGACGCCAGGTTGTGCTTGTGCCCCAGGAAGCACAGTTCTTCAACCGAACCATCTTTGAGAATTTCCGCTTCGCCTATCCCGAGTTGAGCCTAGATCAGGTGGTGACGGCCTGCGAACTTGCCCTGGCTGACGAGTTCATTCGTGAACTCCCTGATGGTTACCGGACCGTTCTGGGGGAATTTGGCGCCAATCTCTCCGGCGGGCAACGGCAGCGCCTGGCCATTGCCCGAGCGCTGGTGGCATCACCGGCTGTGCTCATCCTCGATGAATCGACCGCTGCATTGGACCCCGTCCTGGAACGCCGCCTGATCGACAACCTGTTGCGGCAACGCAAGGGGATGACCACGGTGGTGATCAGCCATCGCCCCAGCGTGATCCTTCGCTGCGATTGGCTGGTGTTGCTCGAACGCGGCGGTGTGGCGGCCCAGGGCCGGCCGCAGGATCTGCGCAGCAACGACCGACTGGCTCCCTATCTGCTTCCGGCATGACCCAGCAGCCAGACCCAGCGGATTCGCAATCGCAACTCTCAAGGGGGGAACCGGCTTCCCCATCACCAGCGCCTGCGGCTGCATCTGAGGCCTCGGGTAGGGATCTCGCCGATCCTGCTCGGGATCTGAGAGTTGCTTCGGCCAGCGAATTTCTCCCCGACGTCCGTCCCTGGGTGCATCTCGCCGGTGCCGTGCTGCTGGGCGGCTTTCTGGCGGGAGTCGCCCTGCTGGCCATCTGGCCCTACCGCGTGATCGTGAGAGCATCCGGCTCAGCCAGGCCCAGCGGTGAAACCAGCCTGGTGCATGCCCCCAGGGAAGGTCGTGTGCGTGAGATCCGTATCCGCTCCAACCAGTCCGTCCGCAAGGGCGAGGTGCTTGCAGTGCTCGATCCGGCTGATCTCCAAGCAAGAGAGCTGAAGCTGAGCCAGGTGCGCACCGCCCTCGAACGGCAGCTGGTCACCCAGCGCCAGGAAGACCAGGCGACGTTCAAGGCCGTCGAGCTCCAGGTGGAGCAGGCCCGAGCCGCGTTCCAACGGGCCCAGTCTGAATTCCAGCGCTACAGCAAGCTCGTTGAGAGTGGCGCCGCCTCTCGGGATCAGGTGGAGGAGAAGGCAGCCAGCCTGAACATGGCGCGCTCTGCCTACGCCAGGACCCAGCAAGAGGTGGAACAGCAGCGCTTCCGTGGGGGCAGCGCCCAGGAGCGGCTCCAACAGCAGCTGGCGGAGACCCGGGCTGAGCAGGCCCAGCTGGCTCTCGACCTGGGCCGCACGCTTGTACGTGCCCCGGTGGGCGGGGTGGTGTTCTCAGTTGGCCTGCGCAATCCTCAGCAGGTGGTGTCGGCAGGTCAGGAGCTGGCGCGGATCGCCCCCAAGGGCACAGAGATGGTTGTGAAGGTGCGCGTCCGCTCGGAAGACATTGCTCGCGTGGAGCCTGGCCAGAGGGCCGATCTGCGGCTTGTGGGATGCCCCTATCCAGATTTCGGCACCCTCCAAGCGCGGGTGGTCTCTCTGGCTCCCGACGCCCTGGCGGCGCAGGCCGCTCCCGGGGACGTGTCAGCAGGCTCAGCAGCCTTGACTGGCTATGAGGTGACCCTGCGCCCGGTCGGCACGGAGCTGCTGTCCCCCTCACGCCGCAGCTGTGCCCTGCGCCAGGGCATGGATCTCACCGCAGACATCAGCACCCGTGAGGAGACTGTGCTGCGGTTCCTTCTGCGCCAATCCCGCCTGTGGGTCGGTTGGTGAAGGCTACCCAAAGGTAAGAACATTCTTGCCGACTGCTTGCTGATTTCTTGCCCATCGGCTGTTCCCAGCCCTTAGCGTCATGGGCGGTCCAATCTCATCCCTGGGCCACAACCGGACATGTTGCTCAACAGAGCATCGGTCCTTTCGGAACGGTCTGGTTTATATCAGTGGAGTCCTGATCTGTGCGCAAGCACAATCAAGATCCCGATCCAAAGCCAGGGTGTTCGGGTTCACCAATCTCTCCTAAGGAGGAACAGCCATGTCTGCTGGTTCTGCAACGTCAGTTCAATCTCTTGGGCTGGAGCTTCTTTCTGGGGCTGACAGCTTCCTCAATGATCTGAGTCCTGAGGACCAGGCCGCCATTTCCGGCGGCGGCCGGTGGCGAAGCCGGAGCCGCATCAGCCCCCCTAGCCGCTTTTCCCCGCCTTCCCGCCCAAGCCGCAGTGACCGCTTCGGTGGTCGTCTTGGCGGGCGTCGGGGTGGCCGCCGCCGCGGCAGTTTCGCCTGAGGTCTGGATGTCTCATGCAGGCCCCGGGTTGTCCGGGGCCCCTGCCCTTCCATGCCTGGCCGTGGATTATTCCCTGCAGTCCAACCCAGGGCCGCTCGCCTGTGAGAAGGAGATCCATGGTTGACCAGTTGGACGCTTCCACCGTGCTTGGGCATCTCATCGAGCGCAGACTCTGTGACAGCACAGATCGATTGCTTCGCGTGGAGACGCTCAGCAGCAAGAATCTCAACCTGCTGGTCACCCTCAGCTGTTCCATAGATCAGGCAAGTCCTATCACGACTCGTTATCTGGTCAAGCAATCGCCTTTCAAAGAGGCAGACACTCCCGGCGATGGATTCCGCCGGGAGTGGAACCTCTACCAATGGATCCGCACCCACGAGGAACTGAGCTCCCTTTGGGCATGGTTGCCAGATCCAGTGGACCACGATCCACAGAGTGGGATTCTCGTATTCCGCTTCCTAGAGTGTTATCAGGACTTGAGCAAGGCCTATGCCAGAACGCGCCTGTTCCCCACACGTCTGGCTGCAGCATTGGGCGCTTCAGTTGCGGCAGTGCATCGGGTGACCTTCAAAGCCGGCAATCCATTCACGCCGATCGATCGTGATAATGCCGATGATCCAACCGCCCTTGATGAACCGCCTGATCTGTGCGGCGAGCTGGAGGATCTCACTCCTGAGATTTTCAGGAAAGTGCCAAGAGACGGACTGAAGTTCTATGTGTTGTACCAGCGCGCCCCTGAAATCTCCGACGCAATTCTCGCGCTCGAGAACGACTATCGGGCCTGTTGCGTGATTCATCACGATCTAAAATTCGCCAATGTCCTGCTGCACGGGCAGTGGTCAGATTTGGCTTGGCCATCCTGGCCTGCCCAACCAGCCGATCTGGCGCTGCCGGGCGGCGACGGGGCCGTGCGGCTGATTGACTGGGAGCAGTGGCGCTGGGGGGATCCAGCCTTCGATTTGGGCGCTCTGGTGGCGGAGTATCTCAGAACGTGGCTGAAGAGTGTGCCGATCAGCAGGGATCTCGTTCCGGAGACTGCACTCCAGCTGGCTGCGGTGCCCCTTGAAGCACTGCAACCCTCCATGAGGAGTCTGATCGAGACGTACCTGAGTCAGTTCCCCGCCATCGTTGACCATTTCCCTGATTTCCCTGAACGGGTGCTGCGGTTCGCGGGCCTGGGGTTGCTCATGGCGATTCAGGATCGGCTCCACTACAAAGAGACCTTCGGAAATCTGGAGATCTCCATGATGCAGGTGGGAAGGTCCTTGCTGTGCCATCCCGAGGTCGCCTTTTCAACGCTGTTCGGCTGCAAGGAGCTCAAAGCCACCGCTGCAGAAGATCCAGAGGATCTCCATTGGGTTGATCAAGCCTCTTTTCTTCCCCCTCAGGCGGCCACTGCTTCCCCCCCAGAGCCTTCCAGGACGAAGAAGCAATCCGAAGAGGCTGTTCCCTTATCGCTCTGGCCGCCGCATGGAACCTGGTATGGGCTCCTCAACGAGCTTTGTGCCCATGTCCATCTAGAGCCAGGGGAGATCCGGCATCCGGCCTATCCAGCTCTGGGGCTGAACCAGCCTGCCCAGTCGACTGGTGACCTGGAATCAACCTATCGGCTGCGTCAGATCTGCAACTATCTCCATGCGATCTATTTCAGCGGAGCGCTGAACCAGCGAGGTGATCTCTCCTCTCCGGGAGATGCCTTCACATCCCGATTGGAGGCTGCCAACAGTGGGATGGGATACGCGGATGCCGGATGGATTGTGATCCGGGAGGCGGACAGTGATGTGCTGGTTGCCAAGCAAGGCTTGCATCTGTGGGTCAACCCCATTCTTGATCTGGTCATACAGCCCCATGGATCCGGGACACGTTGCCCAGCTCTTGGCTTCCGCCCTTCGGCCGGTGCATCGGTCACGCTGCGCCTGCCGAATGCAACCTGGATCGGTGAACACTACATGGCAATTGGTGATGCCGGTGAACCGTTGTCAGGGGGGCCAGCGCTCGAGCTCTTCTTTCATATCACCGCTGAGGGTGCCATTGTGTTGATGGAATGCTGTATTCCAGTGCTGAACCAAAGGGGGTGTCCATTCACGTTGAAGGTGCTCTCGGATCCTGAGAGGTATGGACGATCCGATGGTGCCATCTTGAGGATTCCCGCTTCCGAATACAGGGCCATCCAGTCCCTGCTCTCGGCTAGTCATCGGGAGATCGGGCCCCACCTGAGCTCGCCGATTCCCCTGTTTACCTGTCCCCTGGCAGAGGGCATCGGCCTGGCTGAGGTACCGGACAACGGCACTGAGTTCGGGGTGGATCGTTGTGAACTCCTGGCTGAAGCACTGCTGGCTGCACCAGCGGATGGGCCAGCCCGAATCCAGGCCATTCAGGGCCTGTTTGGCCAACGGGATCTGGATTGGCAGAAGCCCCATCTCAATCCTGGCTCAACAGGCTCTTATCCATTACTGGACCTGTCCATGAGCCTCTCCATCCCCGCTGAACGATGCGGATCTTAGTTGTGGAAGATGATCCTGGGATCTCCAGGTTCGTCTGCCAGGGGCTCACGGAAGCTGGTTACAGCGTGGATTGTGCCTTGGATGGGCATCAAGGCCTTGTGTCTGCACTGGCATCGCCTTACGACGTGATCATCCTGGATGTACTGCTTCCTGAGCTTGATGGCCTGACCGTTCTCAAGCGGCTTCGTGGCGAGGGCGAGCGGGCTCCTGTGCTTCTGCTCACGGCTTTGGACACAGTGCAGGATCGCGTGCTCGGCCTGAATGCCGGCGCCGACGATTATCTGCCGAAACCATTTGATTTCACAGAGCTCCTGGCCCGAGTGCGTGCCCTGATGCGACGCCCTCCATTGCAGGTGGCTAGCCAGCTTCAGGTGGGCGATCTGGAACTGGATACGGTGCAACGCACGGTCCGGCGCTGTGGCAGGTTGATTGAGCTGAGTCCCCGAGAGTATTCACTTCTGGAATATCTGATGCGGCATCCAGGCCATGCCCTCAGTCGTACCCAGATTGCCCAGCATGTGTGGAGCTTCGACTTTTATGGGGATTATAAAGTGATTGATGTATATATTGGCTATTTGCGACGGAAGATTGATCGCCATGGATCGGGTCATTTCATTCAAACTGTGCGTGGCGTTGGTTATTGCATCCGGGCAGAGGATGGGCCGGCTGTGCAGGAGGGGGCTGCACCTTGAGCTCTCTTGGCTGCGGCTTGATCTCGCCTGAGCGATGGCCCCTGGCGTGACGCGATGTCTTTGAGGCCCTGGCACAACCTGCGTTTTCGCCTGGTTGCCTGGTACAGCCTGTTGGCGGTTCTCTCGCTGGGGATTTCTGAGGGCTTCGTCTATTTCGAGCTGCGCCGGGCCCTGCTGGATCAGGTAGATCGCGCGCTACAGGTATCGGCAATTCAGGCATTGAAGAACCTCGACGATGAGGTCGACCGCCTGGAGTTCGATCCTCGCAAGGATGCACCCGTTCTAGCCTCTCTGCTGAATGAGGCGGGAGTTGAGATCTATCTCCTAGATCCGAAAGGAGAGCTGATCGAGAGCTTTGGCAACTCGCTCGCTCTGCCTGAGGCGAAGCGCCTGCAGCCTGGATTCTCAACCGTGAACACGCCGCAAGGGCGTTGGCGGATCTATCTGCAGGATGTGCCCACGCGCAATCGCCGGCCAGGCGGCTGGTTGAAGGTGGCCCGTTCTCTCCGGCCTGTGGATAGCACCTTGGCAGATCTCCTCCGCCGCCATCTGGTCGCTGTCCCCCTGCTCCTGGGCATGGTGGGCCTGGGGGGATTCATCATGGCTAGCCGGGCGCTCACCCCGATTGCTCAGATCACCGAGATCACCCGGCGCATCCGGCTGAGTGGAGATCTCACCCAGCGCATTGGTGATGCCTACACCACAGATGACGAACTCACGCGATTGGCGCTGTTGTTTGACGGGATGCTCGATTCCCTGCAGCGCACCTTTGAACAGCAGGAGCGGTTCATGGCCGATGCCTCCCATGAACTCCGCACACCCTTGACCACACTCAGGGGTCTGGTGCAGGTCACGTTGCATCAACCCCGAGATCAAGACACCTATGCAGAAACACTCCGTACGATCGAACTGGAAGTTGAGCGACTGATTCGCCTGAGCAGCGACTTGCTGCTGCTCTCCCGACTCGAGCAGCAGCAGGCCCAGGGTCTGAGCCTTGAGCCTGTTGATCTGAGCGATCTACTGGCAGCCATCGCCTTGCGGATTCAGCCATTGGCTGATCTTCAGAAGCTCACCCTCTCCACCAACATCGATCCCGATCTCCGGATTTGGGGCAGCCCTGACCATCTGATCCGCCTGTTCATTAACCTGCTCGACAATGCTGTGAAGCACACTCCCGCTCACGGACACATTGCTCTGGGCGCGACGTTGCAGGCCCATAGCGTTCAGGTGACAGTGAGCGATAGTGGCGTGGGCATTCCCACCCAGCATCTGCCCCATCTCTTCGAGCGCTTCTACCGGGTTGAGAAGTCCCGCTCCCGTTCGCAGGGAGGGGCGGGACTGGGCCTGGCTATCGGCAAGGAAATCGTTCACCGCCACCAGGGCGTGATCGCTGTTCAGAGTGAGTTAGGCGCCGGCACCAGCGTTACAGCCATGTTCCCCCGCTACGAACCTCGACTGGAGGTCTCTCACCGGTCGCCGGGCTGAAGGACAGTCGGGCTCCGATCCGTTCCTTCCCGCACCAGTGCCCAGCGTTCCCAATGCCACAGCACCCGGTTCCCTCAACCCCTCCTCGTGTCGTCCGACAGCTCTGTTTCACGTCTCAGCCGTGCCGGGTCGTCACCTGGAGCCCCAGCCTCACCCTGGTGCCCACCCGCGCCTGCTTCAACGCCTGTGGCTACTGCAGCTTTCGCAGGCCGCTGGAGCTGAGTGGAGCGGACGCTCCCTCTGCGCCGGCCCTGCTCAGCGACCCGGAAGCCCTGGCCCAGCTGCGGGCAAGCCCTGAAGCCCGCGAAGTGCTGTTGCTCAGCGGCGAGGTGCCACCGGATTCGCCGGCCCGCGGCCCCTGGTTCGCCCGGCTGCTGGCCCTCAGCCGCCTCGCCCTGGCAGAAGGTCGCCTGCCCCATACCAATGCCGGGCCGCTCTGCCGGCACGAGATGGCGGCCCTGGGGCGCCTCAACCCCTCGATGGGGCTGATGCTGGAGGGCCTGGGCCCGGCCGTGGAGCGCTGGCACCGCCAGGCTCCCAGCAAGCGGCTGGAGCTGCGCCTCGGCCAGTTGGAGCAGGCCGGACGCCTGGGGATTCCCTTCACCACCGGCCTGCTGCTGGGGCTGGGGGAAACGGCGGCGCAGCGCCGCGACGCCCTGGCGCTGATCGCCCTGCTGCAGCACACCTGGGGGCACATCCAGGAGGTGATCCTGCAGCCCTGGCGCCCGGATGGCGAGGCCGCCCAACCCCTCAGCCGCGCGGCGCAGCAGGAGCTGCTGGCCACCATCGCCGAGGCCCGGGCGATCCTGCCGCCGGAGGTGCACCTGCAGCTGCCCCCCAACCTCTGGCCCCTCGACACCCTGCCCGATGCCCTGGAGGCCGGCATCGACGACCTGGGCGGCATCGACAGCCAGGACGTGATCAACCCCGCCTATCCCCAGCCCGGCCCCCCGCAGCTGCAGCGCAGGCTGGCTGAGGCCGGCTGGCAGCTGCGGCCACGCCTCTGCGTCCATGGGGCCTGGATCCCCCGCCTGCCAGGCCCGCTGGCCCGGCGGGTGCGGGACGCGGCCCAGACGCTGGCAGATGCTTGTTAGCGTCCGCTTTTGCCGGCGTCCAAGGCCATGGCGGTGGACCACCGGGTGCTGCTGGTGCGGTTGCCCTGCAACCCGATCTTCCCGATCGGGCCGATCTACCTGGCCGATCACCTGCACAAGCAGTTCCCGGTCCTGCCCCAGCGCATTCTCGACCTGGCCGCCGTGCCGGTGCTCGATGTGGAGCGGGTGCTGGCCCAGGTGGTGGAGGCCTTCCGTCCCACCCTGCTGGTGTTCTCCTGGCGCGACATCCAGATCTACGCGCCGGTGGATGGCCGCAGCGGCAACCCGCTGCAGCACTCATTTGAGGTGTTCTATTCCCCCAATCCGCTCAAGCGCCTGCGCGGCGCCTTCGGCGGGCTGGGGCTGATGGCGTCGTTCTACGGCGAGCTGTGGCGCAACCTGCGCCTGGTGAAGCAGGGCGTGCGGCGGGCCCGGCGCTTCCATCCCGAAGCCCGGGCCGTGATCGGCGGCGGCGCCGTGAGCGTGTTCTACGAGCAGCTCGGCCGCCGATTGCCCCGCGGCACGGTGGTGTCGGTGGGGGAGGGGGAGCCGCTGCTGGAGAAGCTGATCCGCGGCGAGTCGCTGGCGGGCGAGCGCTGCTATCTGGCCGGCGAGACGCCCCGGCCGGGGCTGATCCACGAGCAGCCGGCGGGCATGGAGAAAACCGCCTGCAACTACGCCTACATCGCCTCGATCTGGCCCCAGCTCGACTGGTATCTGGAGGGCGGTGATTTCTACGTAGGGGTGCAGACCAAGCGCGGTTGCCCCCACAACTGTTGCTACTGCGTGTACACGGTGGTGGAAGGCAAGGCGGTGCGGGTGAACCCGGTGGAGGAGGTGATCGCCGAGATGGGCCAGCTCTACGCCCGTGGTGTGCGCGGCTTCTGGTTCACCGATGCCCAGTTCATCCCGGCGCGCCGCTACATCGACGATGCCAAGGCGCTGCTGCGCGCGATTCAGGCCGAGGGCTGGAGCGACATCCGCTGGGCTGCCTACATCCGCGCCGACAACCTCGACGCCGAGCTGGCAGAGCTGATGGTGGCCACGGGCATGGAGTACTTCGAGATCGGCATCACCTCCGGCTCCCAGGAGCTCGTGCGCAAGATGCGCATGGGCTACAACCTGCGCACGGTGCTGGAGAGCTGCCGGATGCTGGCGCGTGCGGGGTTCCGCGAGCACGTGTCGGTGAACTACTCGTTCAACGTGATCGACGAGCGGCCTGAAACCATCCGTCAGACCGTGGCCTATCACCGCGAGCTCGAGCGGATTTTCGGGGCCGACAAGGTGGAGCCGGCGATCTTCTTCATCGGCCTCCAGCCCCACACGCATCTGGAGCAGTACGGCTTCGACCAGGGCCTGCTCCAGCCCGACTACAACCCGATGAGCATGATGCCCTGGAATGCCCGCAAGATGCTCTGGAACCCCGAGCCGATGGGCAGCACCTTCGGCCGGATCTGCCTGGAGGCTTTCGACAGCAACCCCGGAGATTTCGGCCGCACGGTGATGGCCCTGCTGGAGCGCGACTACGGCGCGGCGCCCCTGGAGGAGGCGCTGCACGCGCCGGTGGAGGGCCGGAGGGCGCTGGCCACGGCGGTGCGCTGACGCCACAGCAGGGTCAACAGCAGCAGCCCCAGCCCCAGCCAGCCCAGCAGGCCGCCGATCGGGTTCACATCCCCCTTGCCTGGGCCCACGAGCCAGCCCGGGGCACCGCTGCCGATCTCCACCAGCCCCTTCTGCAGCAGGAACCAGCCGCCAACCAGGCCGCCATGGAGGCCGATCGACCCCCAGAGGTTGCCGTTCAGCTGGCGCCGCAACAGCGCCAGGGCCAGCCCCAGCAGGGTGAGGCCGCCCAGCAGGGCCAGCCCTGGGAGCGGCGGCAGGCGGTGCCAGGGATGCACCAGCGCGAACAGCAGCGCATGCAGTGCCAGCGCCCGCTGCCGAGGCAACAGCAGCTCCAGCTCTCCCCACAGCCAGCCCCGGAACAGCAGCTCCTCGGCAAAGCCCACCCCCAGCAGCAGCGCCAGCCCGTTGGCGAGCAGGGAAGGGCTGAGGGCGCCGCGCCACTGGGCCTGGCCGCTCAGCAGCAACAGAGCGGCCACGGGTGCCAGCAGGGCCCCCGCCACCAGCACGCCCAGGAGCAAGCCGCCTGCCGCAGAGCCAGGGCTGTCCGCCGCCAGCCCCAGCCGCCGCCAGGGATGGGCCTCGCCCCACACCCGCCGCAGCCGCAGCGGCAGGCTGAACAGCAGCAGCACCAAGGCGATCACCGCTCCGGCCAGATCCACCTGGTCGGGCCGCCAGCTGGGAGCCAGCAGGGCCAGGGGCCGCGAGAGCAGCCAGCCCGCCCCGTAGAGCAGCGGCACGTAGAGCAAGGTGCCAAGTGGTCGTGGCCTCACTCTTCGGGCTCGATCGTGCTGGTGAGCCCCTTGGCCTTGAGGCTCTCGCAGTAGAACTCCGCCGGCTCGATGTCACACACGATCACCAGGCCCACGCCGGTGTTGTGGGCCTCCAGCATCACCGCCATCGCGTCCTGCTCGCTCAGGCTGGGCACCACCTGGCGCAGGGTGGTCACCACGTATTCCATGGTGTTCACCGGGTCGTTGTGCAGCAGCACCTTGTAGCGCCGCTGGGGTTGGCGCACCCGCTCCGGGGCCTTGTCCAGCACCGTGGCGCCGCCGGGGGAACGGCTTGGGGTAGCGGTGGCGCGGGGTGTGGTGGAGCTGGCAACAATAGACATGGCCATCAGGGGGCTGGAGAGCGCAATCGACTGGCTGGTGAAGGCCTCTGAAAGTGCGGCCAGCTTAGGAAGCAAACCCTGGGCCGCCGTCACGTCCGGCTCAGGCCGCCAGGGCCGCCTGGATCCGGCCCATGGCCGCAGTCACGTTCTCGCGGCTGTTGAAGGCCGAGAGGCGGAAGTAGCCCTCCCCGGCGGCACCGAAACCGCTTCCGGGGGTGCCCACCACGTGGGCCTTGCTCAGCAGCAGATCAAAGAAGCCCCAGGAATCCACCCCGGCGGGGGTCTGGATCCACACGTAGGGGGCCTGTTCGCCTCCATACACCAGCAACCCGGCGGCACTGAGCTCGCGGCGGATGATCGCCGCGTTCTCCATGTAGAAGGCGATCAGCGCCTTCACCTGGGCCTGGCCTTCGGGGGAATACACCGCCTCGGCGCCGCGCTGCACGATGTAGCTCACGCCGTTGAACTTGGTGCACTGGCGGCGGTTCCACAGGGCCCACAGCTCCACTTGCTCACCGTTGGCGGCCGTGCCCATCAGGCCGCGGGGCACCACGGTGAGGGCGCAGCGGGTTCCCGTGAAGCCGGCGTTCTTGGAGAAGGAGCGGAATTCGATCGCGCACTCCCGTGCCCCTTCGATCTCAAAGATCGAGTGGGGCAGCGACGGGTCCTGGATGAAGGCCTCGTAGGCCGCATCGAACAGGATCAGGGCACCGTTGCTGCGGGCGTAGTCCACCCAGGCCTGGAGCTGCTCACTGGTGGCCACCGCACCGGTGGGGTTGTTGGGGAAGCAGAGGTAGATCAGATCCACCTTCTCCGTGGGGATCTGGGCGGTGAAGCCGTTGGCGGCATTGATCGGCAGGTAGGTGAGGCCGCCGTACTGGCCGGCGTCATCGGCGTCGCCGGTGCGACCCGCCATCACGTTGCTGTCCACATACACCGGATACACCGGGTCGGTGACGGCGATGCGGTTGTCCGGACCCAGGATGTCGAGGATGTTGGCGCTGTCGCACTTCGAGCCGTCCGATACAAAGATCTCCTCGGCCGAGATCTGGCAACCGCGGGCCTGGAAGTCGCTGGCGGCGATTTTTTCCCGCAGCCAGAGGTAGCCCTGCTCGGGGCCGTAGCCGTGGAAGCCCTCACGGGTGCCCATGTCGTCGATCGCCGCCTTCATGGCGTTGCGGCAGGCCTCAGGCAGGGGCTCGGTCACGTCGCCGATGCCCAGCCGGATGATCGGCGCACTCGGGTTGGCCTCGCTGAAGGCCTTCACCCGCCGGGCGATCTCGGGGAAGAGGTAACCCGCCTTGAGCTTGAGGTAGTTGCCGTTGACCTGGACCATCGCAGAGGGGGGGCGCTCGGGCCCGGCAGAACTGGCTCGGATTGTCCTATGCGGACCTGCTGGCCTCCAGCGGCGGCCGCACCCAGATGCCTGGGCGGATCTCGAAGCTCACGTCCACGGGCGCGACCAGCTCGGCCCGCTCGGGTTGGAGCTGTTCCACCAGCTCATGGAAGCCGCGGGAGAGCTTCGGGGCCTTGGAGAGCTTGATCTCATAGACCCGGCGGCGTTGGCCCCGCTCCATCACAAGGTCGAGTTCGGCGCCGTGGCCGGTGCGCAGGTAATGGGGACGCCAGCGCGGATGGGCGGCGATCAGCTGCTCGATCACGAAACCCTCCCAGCTCTCACCGGCCTGCGGGTGGGCCAGCAGATCGTCGTAGCTCTCGATGCCGAGCAGGTTGTGCAGCAGGCCGCTGTCGCGCAGGTAGAGCTTGGGCGAGCGCACCAGCCTCTTGCTCAGGTTGGCCTCCAGCGGCGGTAGACGCCGCAGCATGAAGGTGTGCTCCAGGGCCGCCAGCAGCTTCTGCAACCGGGCGCTGCTGAGATCCAGCAGGCCCGCCAATCGGCTGGCATTGAGGGTCTGCCCCTGGAGGTGGGCCAGCAACCGCCACAGCCGCTCCACCATTGGCAGCGACAGCCCCAGCTCCAGGGCGGCGATGTCGCGGCCCAGGAACGTGCGGATGAAATCCTCACGCCAGTCGATGCTGGTGTCGTCGTCCTCCGCCAGCAGGCTCTCCGGGAAGCCGCCGCGCAGCCACAGCTGCTGCCAGCGCGTGGCCGGGCCCACTTCGCCCAGCAGAAAGGGGGTGAGCTCCACCTGGGCGATGCGGCCGGCCAGGCTTTCGTGGCTCTGGCGCAGCAACGGGCCGGACGCCGAACCGAGCAGCAGGAAGCGTTCGGGCCGGCGGTCCCGGTCGATCTCGGCGCGCAGCAGGCTGAAGAACTCCGGCAGCAGCTGGATCTCATCGAGGCACACCAGGTGATGCCGATGGGCTTCGAAGAACAGCTCCGGCTCCTGCAGCCGGGCCCGATCGCTGCGGTCCTGCAGGTCGAGCAGCAATCCATTGCCGTGCTCGGCCAGCAGCTGGCGCGCCAGCGTGGATTTGCCGCATTGCCGGGGGCCCAGCAGCAGCACCGCCGGTGCCCGGTTCAGGGCCTTGTTGAGTGCCAGTTGGGCTTGCCTGGGCAGATAACCGTGCATTTGTGCAGTTTAGCTGCCAATTTGCACGGTTAAGGCCGGCACGGCCCTGCCTGCATACGATCCAGGCAGCACTCCGCCGCCGGCACCCGGCCGCCGCCTGTGACCGTTGCCGCCACCATGCCCGTCGGTCCAGCCCCCAGCCCAGCGCCGGTCGATTTCGACACCCTGGTCGACCTGGGCATCAGCAAGCCGGCCCGCTACCTGGGCAATGAGCTGGGGGTGCAGGCGCGCGACTGGGACGCCGACTGGTCGGCTGCCGGGGTGCGCTGGGCGCTCACCTACCCCGAGGTCTACGAGGTGGGGGCCAGCAACAGCGGCCACATCATTCTCTATTCGATCCTCAATGCCGTTCCCGGCCAGCTGTGCGACCGCAGCTACCTGCCGGCGCCGGACCTGGCCGCCCGCCTGCGCGAGCGCGGCGCTCTCCTGTTTGCCGTGGAGAGCCGCCGGCCCTTGGCCGCCTTCGACATCCTCGGTTTTTCACTCAGCTACGAGCTGGGCGGCACCAACATCCTGGAGATGCTGGAGCTGGCGGGCATCCCGATCCGCTCGGCCGAGCGCGGCGACCTGCCCCTGTCCCATCCGGATGCACCGCCGCTGATCTTCGCCGGCGGACCCACCGCCACCAGCAACCCCGAGCCCTTCGCCGCCTTCTTTGACTTCATCGCCCTGGGCGACGGCGAGGAGCTGCTGCCCGAGATCGGCCTGGTGGTGGCCGAAGCCCGCGCCGCTGGGCTCACGCGCCGCCAGTTGCTGCGCGATCTGGCCCAGGTGCCTGGGGTCTATGTGCCCGCGCTCTATGGCCCCGGCGCCGATGGCGTGGCGATTGAGCCGCTCGAACCCGGACTCCCCGCGCGCATCCAGCGGCGCACGGCCACGCCGATGCCCCACTACGCCATGGGCCTGGTGCCCCACATCGAGACGGTGCACGACCGGCTCACGGTGGAGATCCGCCGCGGTTGCACCCGCGGCTGCCGCTTCTGCCAGCCCGGCATGCTCACCCGCCCCGCCCGCGACGTGGAGCCCGAGGCGGTGGTGGAGGCGGTGGAGGAGGGCATGCGCCGCACGGGCTACAGCGATTTCTCGCTGCTCTCGCTCAGCTGTTCCGACTACCTGGCCCTGCCGGCGGTGGGGGTGGAGCTGCGCAACCGCCTGGCGGATCAGAACGTGAGCCTCACCCTGCCCAGCCAGCGGGTGGATCGCTTCGACCAGAACATTGCCCACATCATCGGTGGCACAAGAAAGGGAGGTATCACCTTCGCGCCGGAGGCCGGCAGCCAGCGCCTGCGCGACATCGTCAACAAGGGCCTCACCGACGCCGAGCTGCTGGCCGGCATCCGCACCGCCATGGAAAGCGGCTACCGCAAGGTGAAGCTTTACTTCATGATCGGCCTGCCGGGGGAAACCGACGCCGACGTGCTCGGCATTGCCGACACCTGCCGCGCCCTCCAGCAGCAGTGCCGCGATCTGGGCCGGCTGGAGCTCAACCTCACCATCTCCAACTTCACGCCCAAGCCCCACACCCCCTTCCAGTGGCACAGCGTGAGCACGGAGGAATTCCGGCGCCGCCAGCTGCTGCTGCGCAGCGCCCTGCGCCAGCTGCGCGGCATCAAGACCAACTTCACCGATGTGCGGCTCTCGGCCATCGAAGACTTCATCGGCCGCGGCGACCGCCGCCTCTCGCCGGTGATTGAGACCGCCTGGCGGGCCGGGGCGGGCCTCGATGCCTGGTTCGAGTCGGCCGAGCGCAGCTACGCCGCCTGGACCGGGGCGATCGAGGCGGCGGGCCTGGGCGGCCGCTACCGCCAGTTGGAGCTGGGGGCCTGGAGCGCCGTCGAGGCGATGGAGGCGGCGGATCTGGAGGCGTTCTGCCGCCAGCCACTGCCGTGGGATCACATCGATTCGGGGCTCTACAAGCGCTGGCTGGCCGAGGATCTGCAGCGGGCCCTGGCGGCTGCGGTGGTGCCCGACTGCTCGTTTGAGGGCTGCAGCAGCTGCGGGGTGTGCGGGCCCGAGCTGGGCCACAACGTGGTGATTCCGCCGCCAGCGATCCCGCCGGCCCTGCCGCAGCGGGCCCCGGCCAGCGAGCGGGTATGCCGGCTGCGCCTCGGTTTCGCCAAGACCGGTTCCCTGGCCCTGATCAGTCACCTCGACCTGCTGCGCCTGCTGGAGCGGGCCCTGCGCCGCACGGGAATGCCGGTGAGCTTCACCGGCGGCTTCCACCCCCTGCCGCGGCTGCAGGTGGCCCTGGCCCTGCCCCTTGGGGTGGAGGGCACGGGCGAGTGGCTGGATCTGGAGTTCACCGAGGCGGTGGAGCCGGCGGCGGTGCGCTCGCGCCTGCAGGCCGAACTGCCGCGGGGGCTGCAGCTGCTCTCGGCGGCGGTGGTGCCCACTTTCGGCCCCAGCCTCAGTCAGGAGCTGCACCAGGCCCACTGGCGTTTCAGCCTCCGGGCCGCGGGTGCTCCAGCCCTGGAGCCGGAAGCCTGTGCTGCCGCCATCGCTGCTCTGCTGGCGGCAGCGGAGCTCAGCTGGCAGGACACCGACAAAAAAGGGCGCCCCCGGCAGCGGGACTGCCGGCCCGAACTTGTGGATCTGCGCCGGGTCGACCCCACGGTGTGTCCTGGGGCGGCCGCCCCGGATGCGCTCGTGCTCGAGCTGGAGGCGGCCATCGATGGTGCCGGCCGCAGCCTGCGTCCCTCCCAGGTGACCCATTGGTTGGCCCAGCACCTCGGCTGTGAACTCGTTCTTGGCCACCAGTGCCGTACGGCCTTGCTGTTACGGGAACCCTTGACTGCAGAACGGTCGTGATAATCTGAGTCGTAGGCGATCAGGCAGGCTGCCTGCGAGCTTCGACCGAGCTTCCAACTCGAGAGCTTTTTCAGCGATCAGCCTCCCTGGCTGCATTGCCTCTCAGATCCAACCGGCACTCCAGGCGCCCTCCCAGAGATCAGGCCTGGTCTGTTGTTCCCTCCGCACGCGTCCCGCCAGGGTTCACGGTTCCGGAGCCGGACTCCAGCCGGCCGTTCGCCCCAGCCCCCATCGGCGCACCGTTTCAGATGGCGACCAAGTCGGTCCCATCCCAGCTTTTTTCTTCGTTCTGTGGCTTGAGGCTGCGGCCTTCTCCGCGCCATTGCCGCAGGGATCTCACTCACCGGATCGGCCAGAGCAGGCCACACCCCTTCCCCCATGCCACAGCAGATCGTCATTGCCGAGCAACTGCGGATCGCCGCGGTTCTCAACGATGAGCGTGTTGACCAACTGGTTGTTGCCCAGGGCCGCTACCAGATCGGCGATGTGTATCTGGGCACTGTTGAAAATGTGCTCCCCGGCATTGATGCGGCTTTTGTCAATATCGGTGAGAGTGAAAAGAACGGCTTTATTCATGTCACCGATCTCGGCCCGCTGCGCCTGAAGAAGGGGGCAGCGGGGATCACCGAGCTGCTGGAGCCCAGGCAGAAGGTGCTGGTGCAGGTGATGAAGGAGCCCACGGGCACGAAGGGGCCCCGGCTCACCGGCAATCTCACCCTGCCCGGCCGCTTCCTGGTGCTCCAGCCCCATGGCCAGGGCGTGAACATCTCCCGCAGGATCAACGGCGACCATGAGCGCAACCGCCTGCGTGCGCTTGGGGTGTTGATCAAGCCGCCCGGTGCCGGACTGCTGATCCGCACCGAGGCGGAGGGGGTGAACGAAGACCTGCTGATCGACGATCTGGAAGCCCTGCTGCGCCAGTGGGAAGCGATCCAGAACGCAGCCGAGACGGCCAGCCCACCCGTGCTGCTCAACCGCGATGAGGACTTCATCCATCGCGTGCTGCGCGATCTCTACAACCCCGATGTGCTGCGGGTGGTGGTGGACACTCCAGCGGCCGTCGCCCGGGCCAATGCCTTTTTGGGCGCCGACCACGCCAATGTGCAGGTGGAGGCCCACAGCGAACCCTCCGACATCCTGGAGGCGTTCAAGGTCAACGCCGCCATCCGCGATGCCCTCAAGCCACGGGTGGATCTGCCCTCCGGCGGTTACGTGATCATCGAGCCCACCGAGGCGCTCACGGTGATCGACGTGAACTCGGGCTCCTTCACCCGCTCCGCCAACGCGCGCGAGACGGTGCTCTGGACCAACTGTGAGGCGGCGGTGGAGATCGCCCGCCAGCTCAAGCTGCGCAACATCGGAGGCGTGGTGATCATCGACTTCATCGACATGGAGTCCCGCCGCGACCAGCTGCAGCTGCTGGAGCACTTCACCCAGGCCGTCCGCGATGACGCGGCCCGTCCCCAGATCGCCCAGCTCACGGAACTGGGCCTGGTGGAGCTCACCCGCAAGCGCCAGGGCCAGAACATTTACGAGCTGTTCGGTCGCGCCTGTCCCAGCTGTGGCGGCCTGGGCCACGTGGCCGTGCTGCCGGGGCAGGACAGCCTCCAGCCGCTGGCCACCGCCACCGGCCTGGTGCGTTCCGCTGCCTCCGCCCGCGCTGAGGTGCTCGCACCCGGTGCTGCGGTTGAAACGGGATCGAGTCGCCGCCGCCGGGGTGGCCGTGGCGGCCGCTCCGCAGCTCCCGCACCCATGAGCACCGATCTGGCTGATTCGGGCGTGCTGATGCCGATCGCCCCCCTGCTGGAGGACCAGGATGGCCAGGTCGGCGAGCCCACCACCCTCAACGGCAGCGCGGAGCAGGCCGCCGCCAGCCGCCGGCCTGAGGTGGATCTGGTGGCGGTGCCGATGGATGCCGAGCAGGAAGCGGTGTACGGCTGGCTGGGCCTCAATCCCACCCTGCTGCTCGACGAGCCGCCCGCCGGCGACAACGTGGTGGTGCGGGTGGTGCGTCCCGATGCCGATGCAGAGGCCGTGCTGGAGGAGGCCCGCCAGCAACTGGCCAGCAGCGGCAGCCGTCGCCGGAGGGGACGCTCCGGCCGCGGCGGTGGTGGTGCCGCGTGGGCGGCCGGCAACGGCGTTGCCCCAGCGGTTGAGCCTGATGCCCGGGAGTTTGAGGAGCGCCGGCCCGCGCCGGTGGAGATCACGCCGCTGCCCCTGCAGCTGGAGCCCGAAACGATCGTCACGGTTTCGGTGCCCACCCGCCCGCCGGCAGAGCCCGAGCGGCAATCGCTCGCCGTGGCCCCAGCGGTGGAGGTGGAGGAGGAGGACAACCAGCCCCGCCGCCGCCGCCGCCGTTCCTCGGCCGCCAGCTGAGCAGCGGCGGTCCGGGATGACCACGGCCGGGGTGGATGAGGTGGGCCGGGGCTGCCTCTTCGGCCCGGTGTTTGCCGCGGCGGTGGTGCTCTCCGAAGGGGCCGCTGCCGGGCTGCAGGCGCTGGGCCTCACCGACAGCAAGGCCCTCACGGCCCGCCGTCGGGCAGCCCTGGTGCCTGAGATCACCGCCCGGGCTGCGGGTTGGGCCCTGGGCCAGGCCTCGGCCGCCGAGATCGACCGCCTGGGCATCCGGGCGGCCACCGAACAGGCCATGCTGCGTGCCCTGCAGAAACTGCCCCGCTGCCCGTCCCTGGTGATTGTGGATGGGGTGTTGCCCCTGCGCGGCTGGTGCGGACCCCAGCGCACCCTGGTGCAGGGGGATCGTCTCTGCCCGGCGATCGCTGCCGCCAGTGTGCTGGCCAAGCAGGCCCGAGACCAGCTGGTGATCGACGTCCTGGCCGCCCGCTTCCCCGGCTATGGCCTGGAGCGTCACGTGGGCTACGCCACGGCCCATCATCGGCGGGCCCTGCTCCAGCTCGGCCCCACGGCCCTGCACCGCAGCAGCTTTCTGCGCAAGCTGCTGGCGAGTCAGTCCTCGCGCAACCAGCCCTCATAGTCGGCCAGGAGCTGCTGGCCCACCCGGCCCTTGATCCCCAGCAGGATGCCCGTGAGCAGGGAGCGGCCGGTGGCCTCCAGCACCCGGGCCGGGATCAGGCGCAACAGCGGCGGCTGGCTCACCCGCACATCCAGCCGCGCCTCGCCGTTGAGGCCGCTGCCGCTGGCCTCCAGCCAGGAGTGCAGGGTGAGCTGGAAGTCGTCCACCAGGCCAAGCCCCTCCAGCTGGCAGTCGATCGCCTCCAGCTCGATCCGTCCCTCCTCGGCATGGGTGCGCAGCTGCACCACGGGGTGGATCTGCAGCTGAAACACCCGCAGGTGTGTCACCGCGTAGCGGTAGCGGCCGGGCCCGAGGGCCTGGAGTTGGCTCGGGTTGAGCAGGGCCTTAACCACCCGGTCTTCCTGGGTGAGGTAATGAGCCAGCCGTTGCGGCTGGTGGTTCACGGTGAGTTGCAGTTGCTGACTGGCACTGAAGGCCAGGGGCATGGCCTGCTGGCCGGCGCGGCATGATCCTATCGGTCAGCTTCCGTCGTGATGCGTCTTGCCTTTCTCGGCCCCGTAGGCACCTATGGCGAGCAGGCGGCCCTGCAGCTGGTGGCGCTGGAGGGCCTGAAGGACGTGGAGTATGTGCCCCAGCTGGGCATCCGGGCCGTGGTGCAGGCCCTGGCCAGCGGCAGCTGCGATGCGGCGGTGGTGCCGGTGGAGAACTCGGTGGAGGGTGGCGTGACCGCCTGCCTGGACGCCCTCTGGGAACATCCCGAGCTGGCGATCACCCGCGCCCTGGTGCTGCCGATTCGCCATGCCCTGCTGGGCAGCGCCGGCTTGGATGGGGTGAGCGAGGTGCTCTCCCACCCCCAGGCCCTGGCCCAGTGCAGCCAGTGGCTGGCCGAGCATCTGCCCCATGCCCTGCAGTTGCCCACCAGTTCCACGGCCGAGGCGGCCAGGATGGTGGCGGGCAGCCGCTTCCGGGCGGCGGTGGCCTCCCGCCAGGCCGCCCAGGAGCATGGCCTGCAGGAGCTGGCCTACCCGATCAACGACGTGGCCGGCAACTGCACCCGCTTTCTGCTGCTGCGCCGGGAAGCGCGCCAGGCCAGTGGTGCGGTGGCCAGCCTGGCCTTTTCCCTGCACTCCAACCAGCCCGGAGCCCTGCTGGAGGCCCTGGGCTGTTTCGCCCGCCGTGGGCTGAACATGAGCCGGATCGAATCGCGGCCCTCCAAGCGGGAGATGGGGGAATACATTTTCTTTGTGGACCTGGACGCCGCGGCTGGACCCGCAGCAGGCAGCACCGGCTCCCTGGAGGAGGCCCTCGGTGAGCTCAGACCCCTCTGTGAGCACCTGGCCCTGTTCGGCACCTATCCGCTCACCAACATGGTCTGAGCGGGCTTCGTGCCCCGAAACACGCCGAACTGCATCAGGCCGGTGGCGAAGGCCCAGTGCATCAGCAGGATCGTGGGGGTTTCGCGCAGGCCCTGCAGCACCGCTGCGGGCCCCAGGCCCAGCACTGCCCCCGGCCGGCGCAGGCCCTCAAGGATGGAGTCGATCCAGGAGGGCAGGGTGGCGGCGGTCCAGTCGCCGGTTGTCACGGCCATGCCGCCCGCACAGGAGCTGGTCTCCAGGTTGCGGCGGAGCGAGGCGATGCTGGCGAATTCCGGGTGGGCCCACTGTTCGAGCAGCTGGCGCATCACCCAGCGCTCCAAGCGGGTCATGGCGCCGTCGGCCGGGTCGCGGCGGTTCCAGTCCGCCACCGCCAGCCGTCCCCCTGGCTGCAGCACCCGCAGCAGCTCATCGGCGTAGCGCTGCTTGTCGGGCATGTGGGGACAGGCCTCCACGCTCCATACGGCGTCGAAGCTGCCATCCGCCAGGTTGAGATCCAGGGCATCCATCACCTGGAAGCGGCAGTGGGGCAGGCTGGCGGGCGTCAGCGCCGTGGCGCGGGCGATCTGGGCAGGACTGATGCTGATCCCGAGCACGTCCAGACCGTAATCGCGGGCCAGGATGCGGGCGCTGCCGCCGATGCCGCAGCCCACGTCCAGCACCCGTGACCCTGCGGGCAGCTGGTCGAGGCCGCTCCAGCGCACCAGCTCATGCACAAAGGCCGCCTTGGCCTGGCGAAAGTCCACGGCTCCGGCAGGCCGCGGTGGGGTGCCGTAGTGGCCAAGGTGGATGTGGTCCCCCCAGAGGCGCTCCAGCAGCTGGTCGTTCGTCCAGCGGTCGTAGGCCTCGGCCACGCTGGCGCTGCTGGAGTAGCGGCGGTTGCGCTGCTGCCAGGTGAACAGGGCGGCGGCGCTCACGGCCGTGGCGGCGGCGCCCACGGCGAGGGGCAGGCCTGTCACTGGGGCTGGAAGGTGTCCTTGAGCACGGTGCGGGCGGCCAATTGGCGGCGGGTGTGGTCGAGCAGGTCGAATTCCTGGCGCAGGCGTTCGGCAGTGCTGGTGATCTCCAGCAGGGCCTGCTGGTGGTCGGCAACCGGGCCGCCGAGGTGGGAGCCGATCCAGAAGGAGAGCTCACGGGGCAGGTCGGGCAGATCGCTGGGCAACTGGGCGGGCTTGCCGATCAGTTTTGCCGTCAGTTCCACCACATCCTTGAGGGCCTCGCGCACCTGATCGGCCAGGTCGGACACCCCCTGACTGTCGTTCTCGGGCTCATCTTCAATCCAGCTCACCAGCCCGACGCGGAACGGGGCTTCGCGCACAATGTCCAGCACGCGGAAGCGCTGCTGGCCCATGGTCACGATGTTGCTGCGGTCATCCTCCTGCGTCTGGCAGTGGATGATCTCGGCACAACAGCCCACGTCGGCCATGCGCCGTTCCTGGGGATCCCAGCGGATCACACCGAAGCGACGATCCTCAGCCATCGCCGTGCGCAGCAGCATCCGGTAGCGGGGCTCGAAGATGTGCAGCGGCAACACTTCCTGGGGGAAGAGCACCACATCGGGCAGGGGAAACAGGGGCAGCTCCCGTACGGCCAGTTCACCCATGGCTTCAGCAGGAGGTGCCCAGGGATCCTAGAAACATCCCGTTGCCGGCGCGGCCAGGGATCAGAGCTTCACCTCGATGTCCACCCCGCTCGGCAGGTCGAGCTTCATCAGGGCATCGATGGTCTTGGCCGAGGGGCTGTAGATATCGATGATCCGGCGGTGGGTGCGGGTCTCGAAGTGCTCACGGGAGTCCTTGTCCACGTGGGGCGAGCGCAGCACGCAGTAGATCTTGCGCTTGGTGGGCAGAGGGATCGGTCCGATCGCCGTGGCGGCGGTGTGATCGGCCGTTTCAATGATTTTGTCGCAGGACAGATCCAGCATGCGGCGATCAAACGCCTTCAGGCGGATGCGGATCTTCTGCTGGGCGATGGCGGTGGACATGGGAAAGGGTCGTTCCTGGAGCCGCTGCAGGGAGCGGGGAAACCGGCTGGGGCCGGGCGTTGACCTCAGGATGAGGTGAGGTTGTCGAGATGCGGAGATCGCTGCGTCTGCCTGCCATGGGTAGGGAAGGCGGAGGGGCGGACCACTGTCCGCCCCTTGAACCTAGACCAGCGAGAAGACCTGGCTGGTGATCAGGCCAGGATCTTGGAGACCACGCCGGCACCGATGGTGCGGCCGCCTTCGCGGATGGCGAAGCGCATACCTTGCTCGATGGCCACCGGGCAGATCAGCTCGCCGGTCATTTTGATGCGGTCGCCCGGCATCACCATCTCCACGTTGGCGCCGTCGTCGGAGGTGAAGGCGGTGATCTGGCCGGTCACATCCGTGGTGCGGATGTAGAACTGCGGCCGGTAACCGGCGAAGAAGGGGGTGTGGCGGCCGCCCTCTTCTTTCTTTAGCACATATACCTCACCCTCGAACTTGGTGTGGGGGGTGATGGAGCCGGGCTTCACCAGCACCATGCCGCGCTCGATGTCCTCCTTCTGGATGCCGCGCAGCAGCAGGCCCACGTTGTCGCCGGCCATGCCCTCGTCGAGCAGCTTGCGGAACATCTCCACACCGGTGACGATGGTCTTGCGGGTGTCCCGAATACCCACAATCTCGATTTCCTCGCCCACCTTCACCTTGCCGCGCTCGATCCGGCCGGTGGCCACGGTGCCACGACCGGTGATCGAGAACACGTCTTCCACAGCCATCAGGAAGGGCTTGTCGATCTCGCGCTCGGGCTCGGGGATGGCGGTGTCGACAGCATTCATCAGCTCATCGATCTTGGCTTCCCATTCGGCGTCGCCCTCGAGGGCCTTGAGGCCGGAGACCTTCACCACGGGGATGTCATCACCGGGGAAGTCGTAGCTGGAGAGCAGCTCGCGCACTTCCAGTTCCACCAGCTCGAGGATCTCCTCGTCGTCCACCATGTCGCACTTGTTCAGTGCCACCACCAGGGCGGGCACGCCCACCTGCTTAGCCAGCAGGATGTGCTCCTTGGTCTGGGCCATGGGGCCGTCGGTGGCGGCCACCACGAGGATGGCGCCGTCCATCTGGGCAGCACCGGTGATCATGTTCTTCACGTAGTCCGCGTGACCGGGGCAGTCCACGTGGGCATAGTGACGGCCGACGGTCTCGTACTCGACGTGGGCGGTGTTGATGGTGATACCGCGCTCACGCTCCTCGGGAGCACCGTCGATCTGGTCATAGGCCTGGGCCTTGGCCTGACCTTTCTTGGCCAGCACGTTAGTGATGGCGGCCGTGAGGGTGGTTTTGCCGTGGTCAACGTGGCCGATGGTGCCGATGTTGACGTGGGGCTTATTCCTCTCGAACTTCTCGCGAGCCATGGAAGGAAAGAATCGGGGGTAGGTGGGTTAGGGGGAAAAGATCAGGACTTGCCCTGATTCTTGGAGATGATGGCCTCGGCCACATTGCGAGGGACTTCCTCGTAGTGGCTGAATTCCATCGAGAAAATACCCCGACCCTGGGTCATGGATCGGAGCTGGGTGGCGTAGCCGAACATCTCGGCCAGGGGCACCTTGGCCTGGACCTTGGACTGGCCGTCATCGACGGACTGCCCTTCGACCTGGCCACGGCGCGAGGAGAGATCGCCGATCACGGAACCGAGGAAATCCTCGGGGATCTCGACCTCCACCTTCATCATCGGCTCAAGCAGTACAGGATTGCACTTCTTGACGCCGTCTTTGAAGGCCATGGAGCCGGCGATCTTGAACGCCATCTCCGAAGAGTCGACGTCGTGATAAGAGCCGTCCACCATGGTGACGCGCACATCGATCATCGGATAACCCGCAATCACACCGGATTCGCAGGTCTCCTTCATGCCGTTTTCGGCAGGACCGATGTATTCCTTGGGTACGATACCGCCAACAATCTTGTTAACGAACTCGAAGCCTGAACCCGGTTCACCGGGCTCCATCTCGATCACCACATGGCCGTACTGGCCCTTGCCACCGGTCTGGCGGGCGAATTTGCCTTCGCCCTTGGCGCTGCCCCGGATGGTTTCCCGGTAGGACACCTGGGGTGCACCGATATTGGCCTCCACCTTGAACTCACGCAGCATGCGGTCCACCAGGATTTCCAGGTGGAGTTCGCCCATGCCGGCGATCACGGTCTGGTTGGTTTCCGGATCGGTGGAGACCCGGAAGGTGGGATCTTCTTCCGCCAGGGAGGTGAGGGCCTTGGAGAGTTTCTCCATGTCGCCCTTGGTCTTGGGCTCCACGGCCACGGAGATCACGGGCTCGGGGATGAAAAGCGACTCGAGGATGATCGGATCGCTGTCCACGCAGAGGGTGTCGCCGGTGGTGGTGTCCTTGAGACCCAGCACGGCTCCAAGGTCGCCGGCGCGCAGTTCATCCACTTCTTCCCGCTCATCGGCCTTGAGGATGATCAGGCGGGAGATGCGCTCCTTCTTGTCCTTGGTGGAGTTGAGCACGTAGCTGCCCTTCTGCAGCACACCGGAGTAAATGCGCACGAAGGTGAGCTTGCCGAAGGGGTCGGCCATTACCTTGAAGGCCAGTGCACTGAAGGGGGCGCTGTCCTCGGAGGGGCGCAGCGCTTCGCTGCCATCGGGAAGCAAGCCCTGAATCGGGGGAATATCCACCGGAGCGGGCAGGTAGTCGACCACCGCATCGAGCAGGAGTTGCACACCCTTGTTCTTGAAGGCCGAACCGCAGAGCATGGGCACGAGCCCGTGCTTGAGCACGCCCTCGCGGATGCCCTTGCGCAATTGCTCTTCGCTGAGCTCGCCCGTTTCCAGGAACACCTCCACCAGCTCATCGTCGGTCTCGGCGACCGACTCCATCAGCTTGTTGCGCCACTCGGCAACCAGATCGGCCATGTCGGCGGGCACATCGGTCTCTTCGATGTCCTTGCCCAGATCGTCCTTGTAGATCAGGGCCTTGTTCTTGACGAGATCAATGATGCCGCTGAGTTCGCCTTCGGCGCCGATCGGCAGCTGGATGGGGGCGGCGTTCGCCTTGAGGCGGTCCTTAATCTGGCCGTAGACCTTGAGGAAATCGGCGCCGGTGCGGTCCATCTTGTTGACGAACACCATGCGCGGCACCTTGTAGCGATCCGCTTGGCGCCACACGGTTTCCGACTGGGGCTGGACACCACCCACGGCGCAGAACACGGCGATCACGCCGTCCAGCACCCGCATCGAGCGCTCCACCTCAATGGTGAAGTCCACGTGACCGGGGGTGTCGATGATATTGATGCGGTGATCATTCCAGCTGGTGGAGATGGCCGCAGCAGTGATGGTGATGCCCCGTTCCCGTTCCTGGGCCATCCAGTCGGTCACGGCTGCGCCGTCGTGCACCTCACCCATCTTGTGAACGACGCCTGAATAGAACAGGATCCGTTCGGTGGTGGTGGTTTTACCCGCGTCGATGTGGGCGGCGATACCGATATTTCTGACGCGTTCCAGTGGAAAGGCGCGGGCCACAGTGGGGTGTCTCCGAAGGGTCTAAAAATGTGAAGGGCACTCTACAGAGCGGTGCTCAGGCGCCCGAAGGGTGCTAACGCTCAGTAGCGGTAGTGGGCGAAGGCCTTGTTGGCTTCGGCCATCTTGTGGGTCTCCTCTCGCTTGCGGACGGCGCTGCCGGCCTCGTTGGCCGCGTCCATCAGTTCGCCGGCCAGTTTCTGGGCCATGCTGCGGCCGTTGCGGGCGCGGGAGAAGTTCACCAGCCAGCGCAGGGCCATGGCGGTGCCCCGCTCCTGGCGCACTTCCATGGGCACCTGGTAGGTGGCACCACCCACCCGGCGGGCGCGCACTTCCACCAGGGGGGTGGCATTGCGCACGGCGGTTTCAAACAGCTCGAGCGGATCGTTGCCGGTGCGCTCGTTGATCAGGCTGAAGGCATCCGAGAGGATCCGCTGGGCGGTGGACTTCTTGCCGTGCTTCATCAGCCGGGCCACGATCATCGAGGCCAGACGGCTGTTGAACTGGGGATCAGGAAGAACCGGGCGCTTCTCGGCAGCGTTGCGGCGAGACATGGAGGAACTGGAAAGGGAGGAACGGGAATGGGGATGAAGGGGGCTGGCGGGCGCAGGGGGGCTCAGGCCTCAGCCCCCCGGGTCATCAGTCCTTGGGCGTCTTGGCGCCGTACTTGGAGCGAGACTGACGGCGGTCCTTGACACCGGCGGTGTCGAGCGTGCCGCGGATGATGTGGTAGCGAACCCCAGGCAGATCCTTCACCCGGCCGCCGCGGATCAGCACCACGGAGTGCTCCTGCAGGTTGTGGCCGATGCCCGGGATGTAGGCGGTGACCTCAAAGCCGGAGGTAAGACGCACCCGGGCCACCTTGCGCAGCGCTGAATTGGGCTTCTTGGGAGTGGAGGTGTACACGCGGGTGCACACGCCACGCCGCTCGGGGCATGCGCGCAGGGCAGGGGACTTCGTCTTGCGAGTCAGGGTCTGCCGCTCGGTGCGGATGAGCTGCTGAATGGTGGGCATCGAGGGCCGGAGGTTCGGGGGCCGGGAACAGTGGTCGGACGTCCGACCGCTTTCGACAATCCGCCACCTTACTGGGTCGCCCGACCCCCCTCCCCCGTGATCAGCCCTGGCGACTGAAGGCGGCACCGCAGGCGCAGCTCTTCAGCGCCGCACTGCTGCGCACCAGAAATCCACCACCGCTGAGATCGCCGCGGTAGTCGAGGCTGAGGCCCGCCAGCAGCGCCAGCTGGTCATCGGGGGCGTAGAGGGTCACCCCATCGGCCCGGGCAATGGGCACCCCCGCCAGATGGCCCGGACGCAGCCGGATCGTCCAGCGTTCACAGCCGCCTTCCACCAGGTCGAGGTGCATCAGCCCCGGTGTGCCCGCCACCGCGGCCTGCCGGCCCAGTTCCGCAGCGGCGGCGGCAGTGAGGCGCAGGCTGTGGCCCTTGGGCATGGCGATGGCGCGCTCCGGCCTCAGCCGGGGGAGCGGATGGTATCCATCCTGGCAGCCAGTTGCCGCAGCGCGGGCCGTCAGGGAGCCACCAGGCCAACGCCGTTGTGCACCCGGCCTGCCACCCCGCGGCCCATCACCCGCAGGCTGCCCCCCATCACCAGGCCGGTGGAGCTGCCGCCATCGAGGTTGAGGGCATCGCGTACGCCCATCTGGCGCAGGATCTGGGCGGTCTGCTGCAGGGTGGGGCCGGGGCTGTTCTCCCCTTCCACGGTGATCAGCCACACCTCCAGGCCATCGCTGGCCAGCACGGTGCGAGGGGCCCCCTGGCCCATGAAGGCGGCCCCGAAGTTCTCGGCGGCGCCGTTGAGCACCAGCTGGCCGTTGAGCAGCAACAGGGGCCCACCGCCGATCACCTGGTCGGCATTCCCCAGGGGCGAACTGGGCTGGCTGTTGACCGTGAGCCGTTCGTCCTGGCTCCAGGGCAACACGGCCCCTCCGCGGGCCACCAGGAGCGTGTCGCCGGGCCGCAGCGGCACCCCCTGCTCCAGTTGGACGCTCTCGAAGCGCTGGCTCACCACCCCCTGGCGCAGCAGCAGGGCCGACTCTGAACCGCTGAGGGCGCGGTAGGCAGGTCCCCAGGCGTCGTCGTAGCGGCTGATGCCCCGCTGCACGAAGCCGCTGTTCACCACCACCAGGGGCTGGCGCTGGCCGTCGGCGCCGCTCACCCATTCCTGCAGGCTGAGCCGGCCGAAACGGGGCAGCTCCCGGCCACTCCAGGCGGCCACCCCCCGGTTGAGGATCGGCCCGGAGAGCCAGCGGCCATCCTTTTTCAGGGCACCGAGGGGCAGGCGCCGTACCCGGTTGAAGTAGCCCCCGTTTACGGCCACCAGGGCCTGGCGCTGCTGGGCCAGTTGGGAGAGGGTGACCAGCCCCTCCATCCCCCCGGCCGGAGCCAGGGGAGCCAGCCGCAGCGGTCCGTTGAGCGGCTCCACCCGCACGGCGTTGATGCGCATGCCGCTGCGGCTGATCTGCTCCCAGCGCACGCCCCGTCCCAGCAGGGCCTGCAGGCGGGGGTCGATCGGCGCAGGAACTGTGGGGCTGGTGGGAGCGGTGGCCGTGCTGCCGGCGGGCAGGTCGATCACCAGCCGGTTGGGTTCACCCAGGCTGAACACCCGCTGGGGCGTGCCCAGGCTGCTGCGCAGGGCCAGACCCTGGCCTGCAGGGCGGGCCACCAGGCCGAGCTGGCGCAGCTGGGTCTGCAGCTCCGGGCCGCTGCGGAGGTCGAGCACCAGCTCGTTGCCCTCCTGGCGCACCAGGGCGGCCGCATCGAGATCGAGCACCACGCGGCGGCTGGCTCCCTGGTTGGAGCTGCGCACCTGCAGCAGCTGGGCAGGGGCCAGGCTCAGCCGCAGCTGGCTCCCCTCCGCCTCCACGCCCACCCCCAGGGCCCGCAGCAGGGGCAGGGCATCGAGGGCCACTTCATCGGCGAGGGCCTGTTGTTCTGCCGGCGCCACCTTCAATCCCTGGCCGAACCATTCCAGGTCGAGGGTGCCGTCGGGCAGGGAGCGGCTGCTCACCCCCAGCTGGTTCTGGAGCACCTCCAGGGGCAGCCAGAGCTGCTGGGGTGGCTGGCCGCTGGCGCCGATCCAGCGCCAGAGGGCCTGCTGGCTGCGGCCATTGATCAGCAGGCTGCTGCCTTCCTGGCTGCGGGGGGCCGGGGTGCCGCGGCTGGCGAAGAGGGGTTGGCGCGGAGCGGCGTCGGCCGTCTGCCAGCCCCACGCCATCGGACTCGCCAGGCTGCTCACCATCAGGGTGACCAGAGCTGCGGTGGCGTTTGCATGGGGCATGGCGGCGGGCGGTGCGGATGAGGCGTGGGTTCCAGGACGCTAGGCGCGGCGAGCGGGCCTCCTGTAACTAGGATCGGAGGTTCCGCTGTCGCCCGTGCCCCAGGGCCCGCCGTGGCGCCGGTTCTCAGAACCACTCTCCCCGCACCCCTTCCGGAACTCCTCTGGACATGCCCCAGTTTTCCCGCCCTGTTTGGCCCCACTGCGACAGCCCGGCTCCGGCCGCTGTGGCCGGCGAGAAAGACGCCTGCGGTGTGGGTTTTCTGGCGAGTCTGAAAGGGGAGGCCAGCCACTGGGTGCTGGAGCAGGCGCTGCGCGGTCTGGGCTGCATGGAGCACCGCGGCGGCTGCGGCGGCGATGGCGATTCCGGCGACGGCTCCGGCGTGCTCTGCGGCATCCCCTGGTCGCTCCTGGATTCCGTGTGGCCGGATGCGGCTGCCGCCGCCGGGCAGGCCCGGGGCCTGGGGATGGTGTTCCTGCCTGCCGATGGGGCCCGGCGCGAGCAGGCCCGAGCCTTCTGCGCCGAAGAGGCCGAGCGGCTGGGGCTGCGCAGCCTTGGCTGGCGGGTGGTGCCGGTGGACCCGGCCGTGCTGGGCCCGATGGCCCTGGGCACCGCCCCGGTGATCGAGCAGTGGCTGCTGGGCGCTGAGGAGGCTGGCGATGCCCTGGAGGGGCTGCTGTTCCGCCTGCGCCGCCGCTGCGGCGACCGGGCCAGGGCGGCCTGGGGCGCTGCCGCCGGCGACCTCTATTTCGCTTCCCTCAGCGGCCGCACCGTTGTTTACAAGGGCATGGTGCGCTCGGAGGTGCTGGCGCGCTTCTACGCCGACCTGCGCGACCCGCGCTTCGCCGTGACCTTCGCGGTGTACCACCGCCGCTTCAGCACCAACACCCTGCCGCGCTGGCCCCTGGCCCAGCCGATGCGGTTGCTCGGCCACAACGGCGAGATCAACACCCTGCTGGGCAACCTGAACTGGGCGCGGGCCTCGGAGGCCAGCCTGGATGCGGTGTGGGGCGACGCAGCTGCCGACCTCAAGCCGGTGGTGAATCCGGCCTTCAGCGATTCGGCCAACCTCGACGCCACCCTGGAGCTGCTGGTGCGCAGCGGCCGGCCGATCACCGAGAGCCTGCTCACCCTGGTGCCGGAGGCCTTCCGCGACCAGCCCGAGCTGGCCGACAAGCCTGACGTTCAGGCGTTCTATGAGTATTCGGCTTGCACCCAGGAGCCCTGGGACGGCCCGGCCCTGCTGGTGTTCGCCGATGGCCGCAGCGTCGGCGCCACCCTGGATCGCAATGGCCTGCGCCCTGCCCGCTACTGCATTACCAACGACGGCTATGTGGTGATGGGCTCGGAGACCGGCGTGGCCGAGCTGGAGGAGAGCCGCATCGTGGAGAAGGGGCGTCTCGGCCCTGGCCAGATGCTGGCGGTGGATCTGGAGCAGGGTCGCCTGCTGCACAACTGGGAGGTGAAGCAGGAGGTGGCCGCGCGCCATCCCTACGCCGCCTGGCTGGCGGAGCACCGCCGCCAGCTGGCCCCCCAGCCCTGGACCCGGGAGCGCCAGCTGGGCGATCTGGAGCTGCTGCAGCGGCAGACGGCCTTCGGCTTCACGGCGGAAGACTTCGATCTGGTGATCGAGGACATGGCCGGCGCCGGCAAGGAGCCCACCTACTGCATGGGCGATGACATCCCCCTGGCGGTGCTCTCGGATAAGCCCCACCTGCTCTACGACTACTTCAAGCAGCGCTTCGCCCAGGTCACCAACCCGCCGATCGATCCGCTGCGCGAGAAGCTGGTGATGAGCCTGGAGATGCACCTGGGCCAGCGGGGGTCGGCCCTGCGTCCGGAGGCCTCGGCCGCCGCCGTGCTGCACCTCGACAGTCCGATTCTCAACGAGGCGGAACTGGCCGCCCTCGCAGAGCAGGGGCTTCCCCTGAGCACCCTCTCCACCCTGGTGCCGATCACGGACGGGCCTGCCGCCTTCAGCGCCGCCCTCGATCGCCTGCGCGGTGAGGCCGAGGTCGCGGTGCGCGCCGGCAGCCAGATCCTGGTGCTCTCCGACCGGGCCGGTGCGGAGGCTGGGATCGGCGCCACCACCACCACGCTGCCGCCCCTGCTGGCGGTGGGCGCGGTGCACCACCACCTGCTCAACCTCGGCCTGCGCCTGCAGACCTCCCTGGTGGTGGACACGGCCCAGTGCTGGAGCACCCATCACGTGGCCTGCCTGATCGGCTATGGAGCCAGCGCCGTTTGCCCCTGGCTCACATGGGAAACGGCGCGCCACTGGCTGGCCCAGCCCAAGGTGCAGACCAACATCGAGCGGGGCAAGCTGCCCGCCCTCACCCCCGATCAGGTGCAGGCCAACGTGCGCCAGGCCCTGGAGGATGGCCTGCGCAAGATCCTCTCCAAGATCGGTATCTCGCTGCTGGCCAGCTATCACGGCGCCCAGATCTTCGAGGCGATCGGCATCGGTGCCGACCTGATCGAGCAAGCCTTCAAGGGCACCACCAGCCGGGTGGCGGGCCTGAGCCTGGCGGAGCTGGCCAGTGAAACCCTCAGCTTCCACACCAAGGCCTTCCCCGAGCTCAACCGCACCAAGCTCGAGTTCATGGGCTTTGTGCAGTACCGCACAGGCGGTGAGTACCACCTCAATAGCCCCGAGATGGCCAAGGCCCTCCATGCCGCCGTGGCGGCCGGCCCGGGGTACGACCACTTCTCCACTTACAAAACTCTGTTGGAGAACCGGCCGGTCACGGCCCTGCGCGACCTGCTGGAGTTGAAGCCCGCGGTCTCGCCCCTGCCGCTGGATCAGGTGGAGAGCGTGGAGAGCATCTGCAGCCGCTTCTGCACCGGTGGCATGAGCCTGGGGGCCCTCTCTCGCGAGGCCCACGAGGTGCTGGCCGTGGCGATGAACCGCATCGGCGGCAAGAGCAACAGCGGCGAGGGCGGCGAAGACCCGGCCCGCTTCCACACCCTCAGCGACGTGGACGGCGAGGGGCGCTCGGCCACCCTGCCCACGATCAAGGGACTGCGCAACGGCGACACCGCCTGCTCGGCGATCAAGCAGATCGCGTCGGGCCGCTTCGGCGTGACCCCCGAATACCTGCGCAGCGGCCGCCAGCTGGAGATCAAGGTGGCCCAGGGGGCCAAGCCGGGCGAGGGCGGCCAGCTGCCCGGGCCCAAGGTGGACCCCTACATCGCCTGGCTGCGCAACAGCAAGGCCGGCGTGCCGCTGATCTCGCCGCCGCCCCACCACGACATCTATTCGATCGAGGACCTGGCCCAGCTGATCCACGACCTGCACCAGGTGCACCCCGCCGCCAGGGTGAGCGTGAAGCTGGTGGCGGAGATCGGCATCGGCACGATCGCCGCCGGTGTGGCCAAGGCCAACGCCGACGTGATCCAGATCTCCGGCCACGACGGCGGCACCGGCGCCTCGCCGCTGAGCTCGATCAAGCACGCCGGCAGCCCCTGGGAGCTGGGCCTCACCGAGGTGCACCGTTCCCTGCTGGAGAACGGCCTGCGCAACCGGGTACTGCTGCGCGCCGACGGCGGCCTCAAGACCGGCTGGGACGTGATCATCGCCGCCCTGCTGGGCGCCGAGGAATACGGCTTCGGTTCGATCGCCATGATCGCCGAGGGCTGCATCATGGCCCGCGTGTGTCACACCAACAATTGCCCGGTGGGTGTGGCCAGCCAGAAGGAGGCCTTGCGCAAGCGCTTCACCGGCATCCCCGAGCACGTGGTGAACTTCTTCCTGTTCGTGGCCGAAGAGGTGCGTCAGCTGCTGAGCGTGCTTGGGGTGGCCCGCCTTGAGGATTTGATCGGCCGCACTGAGCTGCTGCAGCCGCGCGGTGTGCAGCTGGCTAAAACCAAAGCGATCGACCTCTCCTGTCTGCTCGATCCCATCCCTCAGGCTGCAGATCGCAGCTGGCTTCAGCACGACGCCGACGCCCACAGCAACGGCCCGATCCTTGAAGACCAGTTGCTGGCGGATGCCGAGCTGTTGGCTGCCATCGAGGGTCACGGTCGCTTGGCCCGCACCCTGCCGATCATCAACACCGATCGCAGCGTCTGTGCTCGCCTTGGTGGTGAGATTGCCGCTCGCTATGGCAACACCGGCTTCCAGGGCCAGCTGGATCTCACCTACGAAGGCGCCGCGGGCCAGAGCTTCGGGGCCTTCACCGTGCAGGGTATGAACGTGCGTCTCGTTGGCGAAGCCAACGACTACGTGGGCAAGGGCCTCAACGGGGGCTGCATTGCGGTGGTGCCTCCGGATGGTGGTCGCGATCCCGGCAGCCAGGTGATCCTGGGCAACACCTGCCTCTACGGCGCCACCGGCGGCGAGCTATTTGCCCTTGGCCGGGCTGGCGAGCGCTTCGCGGTGCGCAATAGCGGTGCCAAGACTGTGGTAGAAGGCGCAGGTGACCACTGCTGCGAGTACATGACCGGCGGCGTGGTGGTTGTGCTGGGGACTACCGGCCGCAACGTGGCTGCTGGCATGACCGGTGGCGTGGCTTTCATCCTTGATGAGAACGGCGCACTTCGTGAGAGGGTGAACCCTGAGATCGTGGACATCTGCGATCTCACCACTCCAGAGCAGGAGGCCGTGCTCAAGCCCCTGCTCGAGGCCCATTTGGAGCACACCGGCAGTGCCAAGGCATCGGTGATCTTGGCAGACTGGAGTGCGTGGAAGGGGCGCTTCAAGCTGTTGGTGCCTCCCAGCGAACAGGAGGCGATGCTGCCTCAACGGATCATGGCATCATCCAATGCATAGTCCATCGAAGCGCGATTTAAGAAATTTATCAGCGGTTCATGCCTCGCCATTCGCTTGTTACCCTCTTAACGGTCAACGTTTGTTTTTGATTAGCGCTGGCATTCAATCTTAGGGCGATAAGATGTCGGTCCGCGAGGGCAACAAGGCCTACAGAATAGAAAATTATCGTTCAGCCATTGAGCTCTATCGATTAGCTGCCTCGCGAATGCCAGGAGCATCCAAGCTCCTTTATGAAGCCATCGATGCTATTATTGCACAGCATGAGATTGGCGAATGCTCCCCACTTGTTGATATAATTATACCCGTATACAACGCAAAAAGCTATATTCAAGCTTGCCTTGATAGCATTATTAGGTCTCATGTTATAGCTTCCTTCCGAGTGATTATCGTAGACGATGGTTCGGACGTGGATACCGCTGAGATGCTCAGGGACTATTCAGCCAAGTATGGATACACCCTCATAGTAAATTCTCAAAACAGAGGCTATACATCATCTGTAAACTCTGGCATTGCCAATAGCCTTGCCCCGTTTGTTGTTATTTTGAATAGCGATACTCAGGTCACCAGCTCTTGGCTGGATAAGCTTGTCAGTTGTGCTGATTCGTCTGTGGATATTGGCATTGTAGGGCCTCTTTCAAATGCGGCATCATGGCAAAATGTCCCTCATCTGTATGATCATAATGGAGAATTCGCTGTCAATCAACTTCCAGGCAATATTGGGATTGAAGATATGGCAGGGCTTATCGCATTAGTGTCTCGCAAAGAATATCCATGTGTTCCCATTGTGAACGGATTCTGCTACTTAATCAAGAGAGAAGTAATTGACAAAATTGGCATCCTTAATGTAAAATCGTTCCCAACGGGTTATGGTGAAGAGAACGACTACTGCATGCGGGCAGTGAATGCAGGCTTTTCTGTGGTCGTTGCAGATGATGCGTATGTATGGCATTACAAGTCTAAGAGCTTCGGCAAGGATAGGAAAAAAGCACTGTCAAGGGATGGCCGTCATGAGCTTTATAAGCTTCATGGCAAGGATAAAGTTGATCAGGCTGTGTCAACTTTGAAGCATCATAAAGTATTGGCTAGTATTAGAGAAAGGGTTGTTGACGCTATTCGAGTATCTTCTCAGCCAGAAGCCGACAGCTCACTCCCCTATGATTATTCGCAAGTCTTTCCGTGTGGAATTCTTTATTTGCTGCCATGCAGAGGATCCGGAGGCGGCATCCATTCCGTGTTTCAGGAAGCTTTGGGAATTCATAAGATAGGAGTGTTAGTAAATGTGGCTGTCAGGCGCAGAGATTATGAGTTCTATTTACAGCTCTATTCCGATATCCCTGAGATGAAGCAAATTTTGCTTCCCTACAGCTCAGATCAAGATCTGGTAGCCAGCTCTACATTCTTTGATGTTGCCATAGCGACCATCTTTACATCGGTAAAGATTTTGCAGCAAATCATTGCCATCCATCCGGGAGTTGCGCCAGCTTACTATATTCAAGACTATGAGCCATATTTCTATTCTGATGGAGATCCATATTTGGCGGAATCCTTGGCTTCTTATACTTTGATACCCAATGTGATCGCCTTTGCCAAGACAAAATGGCTAATCGAAGAAGTGATGAGATATCATCCCATTAAAGTGCATAAGGTGCTGCCCAGCATTGATCACGAAGTCTATGCGCCTAATCACAAGACTGAGCCTAGCTCAACCATCAAGACGATTTCGGCAATGGTTCGTCCCGAAACGCCCCGAAGAGGGCCTCAGCGAACCTTGGATTTTCTACATGCTTTGAGTGAAATATTTGGGACAAAACTGTCAATTGAAATATTTGGAGGCGATCAAGACCATGAGCTATTTCGCCAATATTCAAGCCAGTTTGATTGCGTTAATCACGGTGTCATTTCCAGGAGAGAAGTGGCGCAAGTACTCTCTCGCTCCTCTGTATTCTTAGACCTGTCAGACTATCAAGCTTTCGGCCGGACAGGACTGGAAGCCATGGCATGTGGGTGCGTTCCTGTTCTTCCTAGTCGAGGTGGTGTGCATGAATATGCGGTTCATCAGTTTAACTCCTTTATTATTGACACTAATGCATGGCAAAATTCTCTCCATCTGGTTGCCGATCATCTTGAAAACGACGTTGAGCTGTCCAGAATGAGCATTAATGCCATTTCAACATCTTTCGAATATACGATATTTAAATCATCTGTCTCCATTTTGTCGTTGTTGTGCTCTGAGATTCGACGCCATCGTGTTTTTTAAGCCACTGTTTGCAACTGGTTTTAGGGCCATCTGAAATCTTATCCCGTGTAACTCTTGGGATCTTGAGTTGGAGTGCAATCATCACTCGATATCATTTTTATTGGCTACGTGCTTCAATACACAGCCGGTTCGTTTCACAAGGGTCTTCTGCTAAGATTTTGAATAGATACTAATCTAGGCTAATGCCAATCCTCATCAAAGGTAGCAAGAGTATCTTGTTTATACATATACCCAAGTGTGGCGGTAGCTCAATTGTCGAAGCTTTTCGAGCCGCTCAGTATGCTATTACTATGCAGATGTCTGGCTTGCCTCCACAGGCATGCCTTAAAGCGTCTCCTCAGCATCTAACCGCAAGTGCTATCAAGCCATTTGTAAACTTTGAAGCTTTTGAAGACACCTTCACGATTGTTCGCAATCCTTACGAGCGACTCATGTCGGAGTATAGATGGCAAATGAGATACCACGGGAATATGGATGAATTGCCCAGTTTTAATAGCTGGGTGATCAAGCAGCTCGATAGCGCAAGAACTGATCAATCTTATGCTGATAACCACATTAGGCCTATGATTGATTTTGTATCAGACTTTCATCAAATCCGAGTCTTCCGCTATGAAGCTGGTTTGAGCGCAGTGCTCGAATATTTCATGCCGGAAATGCTATACGAGCCGCCGCCGCTGGGTAATTTAAATCGATCAGCTGACATTTTACCGGGGCTAGAAGTTTCTATCTCTTCGTTGCCCCAGGAAACCCTTGATTATGTTAATGACTTTTATAGTAAGGACTTTAGCGAGTTTTCATACCCGATTGCTTTGCACCCTGGTGATGCTGCAAGGCGTAATACTGTTTTGATGGGCTCTACGAACGCTCAGGAACCAAGCTCCGTCTCACATGGAGTGGAGCAAGCCATTGCAAGTGCTGATTGCATATGTGCCCTAACCGAAAAGCTGGCTATACTTAGGGCACAATTAAAAAATCAAAATAGTGATATTGCCCATCAGTCGGGGGATGGATTATCAGCATTGGCCGAAAAGTATGAACTCAAGTGCGCCGAGTATGATCAGGCGGTGGCAAGATTAGGAGATCTAGAGTCTCAGTTTGGCAATGCTAGCACTGAAAATGCACGTATTAAAGAAGTGAATCTCCTCCTGGTTGAGGACTGCGGGGCTGTTGTCAATGACTGCGATGAGCTGAAAGCCCGCCTGTTAGAGCTGGAGACTAAGCTCCATGAAGTTGAGACGGCACGTGTACAATTGCAAAATGAGTACATCGAGACTACTAATGAGAATGCACGAATTAAAGAAGCGAATCTTCGTTTGATAGAAGACTATGGAGCAGCTGCCAAGGAAAGTGATAAACTGAAGGCAAGTATGGTTGTCTTGGATCAAGAAACGCAAGATCTCTCGTCTGCTCTAGTTAAACAGCGGTTGGCGACCCAGTCCAATTTAGAACTTTTAATGGCCGCGCTTGAAAAGATGGAAGAGTATCATGAAGCATCTAAAAATTGTAAGACTAAGTTTGATAAACTCAATCTTAAGTTCATGAGCGCCAGAGAAGACTTGGCTTGGAATCGCGACCGATTATTCTGGTATCGTGATGCCTTTCCCTCTGCCGTCAGGCTCTGTTCTGAGTATGTAGCAATTAGCCAAAGGCTTTTAATTGTGATGTCTAGGCTATTAAACTCTAGTCCACGCTGACTGTAGTGGCATCAAAGAATCGGCCTAGGATTGCGCGATCGCTGCTTCTTGATTCATGGCTCAAGTCTCAATATTGGCTTTATATCTATATTTCTAAGAATCTTGTTTCGCAATGCTCTTGCTTGATGCACTTGAAGGCCCGATTGGCAAAGGCTATTGCTAATGAGTTCGTCGATGTGTACATTGCTTTATACATTCTCTCTGTCCGTATTCTTTTCGCGAATCAATAGAGAAATGCAATCCAAGCAGCTTTCAAGCCAAGTATCACTATTTTTGTCCAGCCACGTTGAGACTGTTCTTTCGGCTCTCAATGTCTCTTCGTTTAGCTCCAAATCTTTTTCGCCTAGCATTCCCCATCCAGGTAACATTTCAAACGCTTTTGTTGATACCACAAACTGGTTTGCATTTGTTGAATCTGGTCTCATTCCCTCTACTAAGTATCTCCTTGGTGGAAAGCAGGATAGATTCTTTCGCGATAGGATTGCGAGCAATTCTGCTTCAGTCTCTATTGAGACAGGAATTCTCTGCATGAATGCTGGATCTTCTAATAACTACTATCATTGGCTTATTCAAACCATTCTGTCTTTGGCTGGCTATCAAACGCATATAGATGTATCAGTTCCAATTCTTGTTAGTAGAGAATTATCTCGCTATCAACTCGAGTGGCTGGATATAATTGGAGTGAATAAAAGACGGCTTCACTCGTTTCCTGGTGCTACCACGCTTGAGGTTAGGAGTCTTTTCGTTCTTCCAACTCTTTATAAGCCATATGACTTCCATCCCTGCACGCATCTGATCAATGTAGTACGTGATCTGGTTTGCGCCAATGAAAATCTTGACAAAGAAGATCGACAAGACACCTCTAAGCTCTACATCTCTAGGTCAGATTCAAGAAAGCCGCGTGGTGTTCATCTTGAAGATGTGCTTGAAGACTTCCTGAAAAGTCATGGATATGCCATTGTTAAAATGGCTGATTATACGATCTCGCAACAGATAAGCATGATTTCTTCGGCGGACACAATCATTGCGCCACACGGGGCGGGCCTAGCCAACATAATATTAACAAAGCCTGGCTGCAATATTCTTGAGATTAACAACGAAGACTATGTCAATACTTGTTTTTCTCGCCTTTGGGAGGCTATGGAGTGCTCTACAGGACAATACAGGCATTTAGTCTGCGCAGGATTCAATAATATGGCTTCCTCCCAGGGTGAAACTCCTTCGTATCACCAATCAAAATGCATTGTCGACTTTGAAGAAATTCTGGATATAGTCTAATGCCGGCTGATTTTATTTAGCTTGATAGTAAGCTCAAACTCTTTGTAGATCGGCCTGTCGAAGATAATGTTCATCCTTTTTGGTGGGTCGATTGAGACGTCGTATTCATGTCTATCCGTTTGGCTCTCCAGAGAATGGATACAGCTGTCACTTGAGCTTTCGACTCGCTTAATATACCGAACCTCATGCGAGTCGACCAAGTGCTGGTCGATAAGCGCTAAGATGTCTTCTGGCTCTATCATTAGGGTATGCCCTTTCCAGTCACTCCAATAAAACTTAAACCCGTAACTAGCTAAATAATCTTCGTAAAACATTGGTCCTCTAATGAATAAGAAGTCTGAGGCGACGCGAGCGGATTCTTGTAGTGTTGATGACGCTAGGCTTTTGCTTGGCAGATGTTCAAGCATGTGAACCATCGAAACCAGCCTGCATGCGTTATCTCGAAAAATGCTCAGATTTGTCGCATCTAGCTGAATGGCTGGGATCCCGTTCGCGATTGCCTGATCAATCTTTTTTTCTCAATGTCAACTGCCAGGCCTCGTTCGCATTTGAATCTCTTCATGACAAGTGCAAAGCTTCCACCGGTGCCGCCTCCAATATCCAAAAAGTCTAGCTGTGGAGATAGATCATACTCTTTATTGTTAATCCTTATGGCGGAAGGGGGCATGGTTATGGCTCAAATAGCAAAAATTAATTGGCCGTGGTGCTCATCGCAATAGCCTTGCTTCGCCATCTCTCGGCCTTTGTCGTGTAGATTGGGTTCATAATCTACCCTATCATAAGGATTAATAACTGCATGGTATCTTGTCTCGGCCGCTGCGGTGGCATCAAGGATTTCCAATGTCTTGTGGCGATCACCTGCAGCGTTCAGTCCTATTCAGGCCGACGGTCTCCAGTACCACGGTCTCCAGTGCCACGGTCAACTTGTCGACCGCTTCCCATCTCGCCAGGCCCTTCTGGCGCGCTGGAAGCACTTGACCCTTCAGCCTGAAGATCTTTCGCCATTTGTATGGGTGATCATATAGATCTAAAACCTGGATGGGATCTGGGAAATGGTTTTTGGAAACGTCCGAGCCATTCGCCTCTTCACATCAGCTTTGGCAGTATTGATAGAACGACATATCGGTCTGCTCCATCTAGTCCCTTGATGTCTGAATTGGTTGGAATGGAGAGGTGTTGACTTTTCTGGTAGAGGGGAGTGCAGCCTAACCACTTGTAGGCGCGGCACAGAATGATCAAGGCTTCTGCTGCAAGCTCGGCCCAAGCGCTGTGTTGGATAAGGTGTTGATAGTAAGCCGCTGCCAGATCTTTTCCTTCTGGTGGGCCTTGGGTTGGTTGTCCATTGGGCGTGAGGTCTGGGTTGGGGGCATGCACCTACCCCGAGTGAGTGCACGCTCTTACCAGCTGACCACCCCTGCCAAGGCAGCTCATCGGGACATCACCCGCCGGAACGTTCTGTTGAATGGTATGCAACCTTGCAAAAGAAGCCATTAATATGGAAGATTAACTCGCAGGATGTTGGCTATTGGTATCGCAGCAATGCTTGCGGGCAAGAAGCAAGTGATTCGGTTTTTTGAAAAAGATGGCTTAGCATGCTACTTAAAGTGCCGCATAAGACTTGGAAGATGCTTTTCGGCGTATGGACTGAGATCGTATTGAGAAAGGGGCATTTGAAGAGATGGTTCAAACAAGCCCTTGGCTCGCTTGTATGAGGGATTGGTCCATATCTCGCTAATCATTAGTCGCTCTACCAAAACAAAGCCATTATCGGCAAGAATCAGTCGACATGCTTCGTCGTCGCTTGGGCGATGCCCTTCGAGCTCAATGCAGATAGTGCCGATGGGGATTCGCCAATTCGTCGTCTCCAGCACGTATCGCTCGGCGCCTTGAACGTCAATTGAGAGAAAGTCAATATATGGTCTATTGATGACTTCCTGGACTGCATGCATGGGCGCAGTCAAAGTCTTATGGCGTTGAAAATCATCAATGCCCCAGCGCCGTCTGTAGCTAGAAGTGAAATATTCGGTCAGCCCGGAAACGGCAGTGTCGCCGGCAAACTCTGCAATCCCAAATTCGGAACTAATAGCAATTTCCAAGACTCTACTCGCTGGTCTATTCTTGCGAGCGGACATTGCCGATTTTGGCGCAGGCTCAACCAGGAACGCTGGAGGGGTGCCCAGAGCCTTTTCTAGCATGAGTGTATTGGAGTATCTAATCCCATCAAAAGCGCCTATTTCAACCAGGGAGATGTCAGCCTGGTTGCGGTTTATTAGGTTTTGGTGGACGTAGCAATCTTCAAGTAGTTGACTGTAACTCTGAAGGCGGGTGGCCATTGAAGAGTCCTCCAGTCCCTAGCATGACTTGGTCGCTGCGTGTATAGGCGCTGCTTTAGGTGTGTTGACAACTAATGATATTTTGTGCGTGTAGGTGGACTCGCTTGGTTTCCGTGCCTCCGTGGCTGGCGTTGCTTCCTGCTGGGGATTGCTACGGGCTTTTATTTCGCGGCGATTAGCTTGTGTGATGTAAATGCCAGGTCTGTGCTCTTGTGGGAAGAATTTTTGATTCTTTTCTTTGGGACGGAAGCATCTTGCAGGCTTTGAATCATAAAGGCCTGTGTCTCGCCGTGCCCGCGGTTGGGGTCGGTCTTTGAAGCCTGGCCTTTGGAAATCGCCTCCTCAACGTTCGCTCTGCCGGGCAGCTACGGGGGCAATTGCCCATGCATCGCTGAGCATGGTCCTGGGGGCTGAGGGGGGCGTCGGTGGCCCCTTGCCTGCCAGCGGATTGCCGCTGGGCGGCTTGCGTTCACTGTCTCGGGAAGCATTCTTCTGATGGCTCAGTGCTGTTTGTTGTTGAGTTTGTGAGTTGCTGAGACCTGATGCGCAGCTCCTGTTGCGTGAGTGGGCTTTCAGGTCTGTAGATTTGGAGCGATAATGCTGAAGCCGTTTCTACGGCATGCATAGAGTTATTTTCTCTTGGCAGTGGCCGCTGTCGCTCTCCAGCATCTTTTGCCATTTTCATATTGGCTGTGTGCTTGCTTCTGCTCTGCTTGCAGGGGCAAAATCAGGCTCCCAGGTGTAATCGATGATCGTTAGTATCGCAATGTTCGGCTATGCTCGGCGGTGCGAGGTGCTCGCTGAGCATTTCCGAAAATTATGTCCAACGCCTGCAAAATGATCCCACTCCTTGAATGAATGCTTCCATTGCTCAGCTCTGGTCGGCCCCTAGGTCGTTTTCCGCGGATGCTCCCGCATCAGCCGCTGCACCTCTCCGGCGTGGTAACTGCTTCGCGTGAGCGGGCTGCTCACCACCTGCAGGAAGCCCAGCTGTGACTCCCCGTACTCCCGGTACGACTCGAACTGCTCAGGCGTCACGAAGCGATCCACCGGCAGATGCTTCGGGCCTGGGGAGAGGTACTGGCCGATGGTCACGATGTCCACGGCGTGGCGGCGGAGGTCGGCCAGAACCGCGAGCACTTCTGTGTCCGTCTCCCCCAGCCCCACCATCAGCCCTGATTTGGTGTATGTGCGGGGCCAGCCCTCCTGCACCCGTCGCAGCAGCTCCAGCGATCGTTCATAGATTGCCTGCGGCCGGGCCCGGCGGTACAGGCGCGGTACGGTTTCGATGTTGTGGTTGAGCACGTCCGGCCCGGAGGCCATCACGGCGGCCAGCGCCTGCCAGTCGCCGCAGAAGTCCGGGATCAGCAACTCGATCGTGGTGAGGGGCGAGCGTTGACGCACCGCCTCCACGCAGGCCACGAACTGGCTGGCGCCGCCATCGGCCAGATCGTCGCGATTCACAGCCGTAATCACCACGTGGCTGAGACCCAGGCGCTGCACCGCCTCCCCCAGCCGTTCAGGTTCTGTTGGGTCGAGCGGCCGCACGCTCTTGTCGAAGTCGATGTCGCAGTAGGGGCAGGCCCGGGTGCAGCCCGGCCCCATGATCAGGAAGGTGGCGGTGCCGCCGGCGAAGCACTCGCCGATGTTCGGGCAGCTGGCCTCCTGGCACACCGTGTTGAGCTTCAGGTCCACCAGCAGGTCGGCCACGGCGCCGATCCGCTCGCGCTGTGGCGCCTTCACGCGCAGCCAGTCGGGTTTGAGCAAAACGAATCGGGGAGCCGATCACCCGGCCGCACACAGGGTCCAACTCTAGAAATCCGTTGGCACCGGTGGCCTCAGGGCCCGCTTTCACTCCCCGGGCAGGCCCGCAGGGCGATCCCGTAAAGTCGCCCCATCGGGATGTAGCGCAGCTTGGTAGCGCACTTCGTTCGGGACGAAGGGGCCGCAGGTTCGAATCCTGTCATCCCGATTTCTCAGGTGAGTTCCGCCCCCGGGTAGCCCCGCGGGGTCACCACCCAGCCATCGGCGCTGGTGCTGGTGCTGTTGCCCACCAGCACCAGGGTGAGCATGTCCACCCGGGCAATCGGCAGATCCCCCAGGGTGTGGATGCTCACCTGTTCCTCCGCCCGGCCCAGCTGGCGAGCCAGCACCACTGGAGTGGACGGGGGCCTGCCCTGCAGCAGCAACTCCCGGGCCCGGCCGAGTTGCCAGTCGCGGCCCAGGGATCGCGGGTTGTAGAGCGCCACCACGAAGTCGCCGCTGGTGGCGGCCCGCAGCCGTTGTTCGATCACTGCCCATGGGGTGAGCCGATCGCTCAGGCTGATCGTGCAGAAGTCGTGCATCAAGGGGGCGCCGGCCCGGGCCGCCGCCAGCTGCAGCGCCGAGAGACCCGGGTGCACCGTGAAGCCCGGGCGGCCATCGCGCGGTTGGGCCAGCCACAGCTCCAGGGCCAGGCCCGCCATGGCGTAGATGCCGCTGTCGCCCGACGACACCAGGGCCACGTTCAGCCCCTGGTTGGCCAGGTCGAGGGCCTGCTGGCAGCGGGCCCGCTCCTGGGTGAGCTGGCCGTCGCAGCGCAGTTGATCAGGCCGCCGCAGGGGCTCCAGCAGATCCAGATAGAGCCCGTAGCCAACCCACACGCTGGCCTCGGCCAGGGCCCGCCGGGCATCGGGGGTGAGCAGATCCAGCCGGCCCGGGCCACTGCCCACCAGATGCAACTGCCCCTGGCTGGGGGCCCATTGCTCCCTCGCCTGGGCGATGGCCAGGGTGGCCGCCCCCCGCTCCTCACCGCGGTGGTGCTCCACCTGCTTGGGCCGCAGCAGCCGGGCATCGGGTCCAGCGGCCAGCAGGGCCGCCGCCTCCGCCACGCTGGCGGTGCCCATCTCCGCCGCCACCGCTGCCGAGGGGGTGGGCACCGCCACGCCGTTCAGCTCGTGAGCGGTGAACCAGCGCAGGGGCCACTGCCGCCGGCGGGCCAGCTCCAGCAGGGCCGGTTCATCGGCCTTGCGGTCGATGCTGGCCAGTCCGGCCACCGCCTCACTGGCCAGGCCGGCGGCCTGCAGCTGCTCCTCCACCAGCCGCTCCAGCAGGGCCAGGCTGGTGTGGCGTTCACAGCCAAGTCCCAGCCACAGGCAGGGGGGATGCCAGCGGCAGCCCTCTCCCCGGCGCGCCGTGACCAGCATCGCGGCAGGACTGCCAGCTTGCCGTTGCCAGTCCTCCAGCCCGGTGGCCGCCCCCAGCTGGCGCCAGCTGCGGTTGCCCGCCTCCTGTAGCACCGGCAGGGGATCCCGGCTGCGGGCGGCCCGCTGCATCAGCGTGTTCCAGTCGCCGCCGGGGCCCGGCCGCCAGCCCCAGCTCAGGCCGAAGGTGTCGAGGGCGAGCTGGCCTCGGCCGCTGCTGCTGCCGGTGGCCACCACGGCACCGCCCAGCAGCGCCGCCAACCGCTGGCAGAGGGCCTCGCCACCGGCCCGGTGGGCACCGAGCAGGGGGATGGCGAAGCGGCCCTCCGGATCGAGCACCACCACCGCCGGATCGAGGGTTTTGCCCTGCAGCAGGGGGGCGATCCGGCGCACCACCAGCCCGCAGGCCGCCACCAGCACGAAAGCCTCGGCCCGGGGCCAGTGCTCCTCGAGCTGCTCGGCCTGCAGGCAGCCATCCACCAGTCCGGCGGCCTGGAGCTGGGCCAACAGCGGTTCGGCGGCGTCGCTGAATCCCAGGGCCCACACTCCCTGGCGCTGCGGCTGCTGGCTGCTGCTCATGGCCGCAGCCGGGCGGCCAGGCCGCTGAAGGGGCCCTCCTTCCGCGGCTGGATCAGGGAGCCGTCCTCGCGCACCTGCTCCCTGGCGGAGCTGCCCAAGCTGGTCGTGGGCTGAACGCGTTCCTCAGCAGGCTCCACCTCGGCGCGTTCCGCCTGCTCTGGCTGGGGGGCCTCCTCGGGCTGGGGAGCCTCGGTCGCTGGCGTTCGTGCGGCAGCCTCTGGCTCCCCTGCCGGGCTGGGCTGCGCCGGCGGGGGCAGCTCAGGCTCGCTGAGGGGCGGATCGCTGCTGGACGGATCGCCGCTGAGGGGCGGATCGGTGAGAGGAGGAGTCTCGGTGGGCGGAGGGTCTGCGAGGGGTGGCTGGGGGGCTGGGCTGGGTGCTGGTTCGGGCTCGGGTGCCGCAGCGCTTGCCTGGGGTGTTGACTCTCCGAGCAGACGGGCAAGGTCTGCGGGGCTGATCCGCTCGTTGAGCCACACAGGCCGGCGTCCGCCCGGCTGGATCACCGCCTCCCGCACCAGGCTGTTGAAGGGCGGATTGAGCGGTTCACCCAGGCCATCCAGCAGTTCCAGCAGCAGGGCATTGCTGCCGGGCCTGAGGCCCCGCAGCCAGAGGGGCGTGTTCTGGTCCACCAGAAAGCTGTCCCCATTCACGCTGATCCGCAGCCGCCAGCGGGCATCGCCCTCGCGCAGGCCCTGCAGGGGCGCATCCCGCAGCAGCCAGTCGATCAGCACCGGCTCGCTGCTGCTGAGGCCATCGGGGCTCACGGCCAGCAGCTGGGGGGAGCCGGCAGCGGGTTGGCTGAGGGGGTTGGCGGCCACCCGCTGCACCAGCCGCTGGGCTGAGGCGCCCGGCAGTTTCACGGCCTCCCCCCAGGGCAGGGATGCATAAGCCGTGATGCGGTGGCTGCCCGGTGAGAGGGGCGCCATGGCCAGCTCCAGCCGGCCGCTGCCGGCATCGCCCTGGCTCCAGTCGCCGATCCGCAATCCGGGGCCATCGTCCACCTGCACCACCAGATGGGCACCCAGCCCCAGTTCGGGGTCCGTGGCCAGGGGCCAGTGCTCGAGATCCAGGCCCAGTTGCCAGGGCCCGGCGGGAACCAGCGCGCCCTCGGCCGGCGAGGTGATCCGCAACCTGGGTCGCCGGTTGGCCAGCGCCGCGCTGATCTGCACCACAGCTCCGGGGGGAGGCACCTCCTGCAGCCGGCCCGCCGGAGCCACCACCGGCAAGGGACCGCTGGGCGGCACAGCGCCCTGGCGGTCACAGCCACTGATCATCAGGAGCAGGGTGCTGAGGGCCAGGGCCAGCAGCCCGCTGATCCCGCTCCGGTCGCCAGGCGATTCGTTGGCAGGGCAGTCAGAGGCGTACCTGCCAGTGCCAGGCAACCCAGTGCCAGACAAATCATGGCCATGATGTCGGTGCCGATAACGTGCCTGTCCATCCCGGGGATGCGACACAGTCACACTTGATCGCCACACCTGATCGCCAGCAGCCTGTGTGCGGCATTCTGCTGGCTTGGCTGGCCCGGAGCCTGCACTGGCCCGCTCCGTAGAGAGCCCAGTGGAGAGTGAGGCGAATAATATAAAACAATTTCCACAGAAGCTGCTTTTGAAGTGTTGCTAACTGGCTGCCAGACCCCTGTCCTGGTCTGGCGATTCGGCGGATTGAACCTTTGTAACTGAGGCCCGAAAACGCTTGAATCTGGCCCCTATACTGCGCCGAGCGGTCCCCTATCTGGGGCCCAAAGCCCCAGCTGTGACAGTCGGTTTCAGGGTTTCCATCCGCGGTTTCGCCGGTCTCGGCGCTTCCGTCCGGTCTCCCGATCCTTCTCCCGGCTGGCGCCCATGCCCTGCCCCGGGTTCGCCCGGTCAGGCCATGGGGCCCACCGGCGGTGCTGCCGTGGTTGCTCTGCAGCCGCGCCGGTCCCGTCCACAGGGGTGGACCACCACCTCGACCCCGTCCCTCGAGGAACGTCTCGATGACCATCAGCCCACCAGAGCGTGGGGAAAAGGCCAAGGCCATGGTCGACCGGAACCGCGTTCCGGCCACGTTCGAGCTTTTCGAAAAGCCCGGACATTTCGACCGCACCCTGGCCAAGGGTCCCAAAACCACCACCTGGATTTGGAACCTCCACGCCAACGCTCACGATTTCGACAGCCACACGAGTGACCTCGAAGAGGTTTCTCGCAAGATCTTTTCGGCTCATTTCGGCCATCTGGCCGTCATCTTCATCTGGTTGAGTGGCGCCTTCTTCCACGGCGCCCGCTTTTCCAACTACACCGGCTGGCTGACTGACCCTCTCCACGTCAAGCCTTCAGCCCAGGTGGTCTGGCCGGTTTTCGGCCAGGAAATCCTTAATGGCGATGTGGGTGCCGGTTTCCACGGCATTCAGATCACCTCCGGTCTCTTCCATGTGTGGCGGGCCTGGGGCATCACCAACACAACCCAACTGATGGCTCTGGCCATCGGCGCCCTGGTGATGGCCGGCCTGATGCTCAATGCCGGCGTTTTCCACTACCACAAGGCAGCTCCCAAGCTGGAGTGGTTCCAGAACGTTGAGTCGATGCTCAACCATCACCTGGCAGGTCTGCTGGGCCTGGGATCGCTCTCCTGGACTGGACACCTCCTGCATGTGTCCCTGCCCACCACGGCCCTGATGGATGCCATCGACGCCGGCAAGCCGTTGGCGATCAACGGCAAGACCATCGCCACCTACGGCGACATTCCGCTGCCGCACGAATTCCTCAACCAGGATGTGCTGACCCAGCTGTTCCCCGGCTTCGGGGCTGGAATTTCCGCCTTCTTCACCGGCAACTGGGCTGCCTACAGCGACTTCCTCACCTTCAAGGGTGGCTTGAACCCTGTCACCGGCAGCCTCTGGATGACCGACATCGCCCATCACCATCTGGCGATTGCGGTGCTGTTCATCGTGGCCGGTCACATGTACCGCACGAACTGGGGGATCGGTCACAGCATCAAGGAGATCCTGGAAGGCCAGAAGGGTGATCCCCTCCTGTTCCCTGCTCCCAATGGTCACGACGGCCTGTTCGAGTTCATGACCACCAGCTGGCATGCCCAGCTCGGCGTGAACCTGGCCATGCTCGGCTCGCTGACCATCATCGTGGCGCATCACATGTATGCGATGCCCCCGTACCCCTACATCGGCATTGATTACCCCACGCAGCTCTCGATCTTCACCCATCACATGTGGATCGGTGGCTTCCTGATCGTGGGTGCCGGTGCTCACGCCGCCATCGCCATGGTGCGTGACTACGACCCCGCCAAGCACGTCGACAATGTGCTCGACCGGGTGCTGAAGGCTCGCGATGCCCTGATCAGCCACCTCAACTGGGTGTGCATTTGGCTGGGCTTCCACAGCTTCGGCCTCTACATCCACAACGACACCATGCGTGCCCTGGGCCGTCCCCAGGACATGTTCAGCGACTCCGCCATTGCCCTGAAGCCCGTCTTCGCGCAATGGATCCAGGGTCTGCACGCCGCCGCCGCCGGCAACACCGCGCCCAACGCCCTCGCGGGTGTGAGTGAAGTGTTCAATGGCGCCGTGGTTGCAGTGGGCGGCAAGGTGGCTGCGGCCCCGATTCCGCTGGGCACCGCTGATTTCATGGTGCACCACATTCACGCCTTCACGATTCACGTGACGGTGCTGATCCTGCTGAAGGGTGTGCTCTATTCCCGCAGCAGCCGCCTGGTTCCCGACAAGGCGAATCTCGGCTTCCGCTTCCCCTGCGACGGCCCCGGCCGTGGCGGCACCTGCCAGGTGTCGGCCTGGGACCATGTGTTCCTGGGTCTGTTCTGGATGTACAACTCCCTGTCGATCGTGATCTTCCACTTCTCCTGGAAGATGCAGAGCGACGTGTGGGGCACCGTCAACCCCGACGGCACCGTCCAGCACATCACCAATGGCAACTTCGCCCAGAGCGCCATCACCATCAATGGCTGGCTGCGTGACTTCCTGTGGGCCCAGGCCGCACAGGTGATCAACAGCTACGGCTCCAGCAGCAGTGCCTATGGCCTGATGTTCCTGGGAGCCCACTTCATCTGGGCCTTCAGCCTGATGTTCCTGTTCAGCGGCCGCGGCTACTGGCAGGAGCTGATTGAGTCCATCGTCTGGGCTCACAACAAGCTGAAGGTGGCACCGGCCATCCAGCCCCGTGCCCTCTCCATCACCCAGGGCCGTGCCGTGGGTGTCGCCCACTACCTTCTGGGCGGCATCGCCACCACCTGGGCATTCTTCCTGGCCCGCATCGTCGCGGTCGGCTGACCTTTCCTGACCTTTCCCAATGGCAACGAAATTTCCTTCGTTCAGCCAGGGTCTGGCACAGGACCCGACAACCCGCCGGATCTGGTACGGCATCGCCACGGCTCACGACTTCGAGAGCCACGACGGCATGACCGAGGAGCGGCTTTACCAGAAGCTGTTCTCCACCCACTTCGGACACCTGGCCATCATTGGCCTCTGGGTTTCGGGCAACCTGTTCCATATCGCCTGGCAGGGCAACTTTGAGCAGTGGGTCGCCGATCCTCTGCACGTGCGTCCCATCGCTCACGCGATCTGGGATCCCCACTTCGGCCAGGGCGCCATCACCGCCTTCACCCAGGCGGGCGCCTCCTCTCCGGTGAACATCGCCTATTCCGGTCTGTACCACTGGTGGTACACGATCGGCATGCGCACCAACGCCGAGCTTTATCAGGGTTCCATCTTCATGATGATCCTGTCGGCCTGGGCCCTGTTCGCCGGCTGGCTCCACCTGCAGCCCAAGTTCCGGCCTTCCCTGGCCTGGTTCAAGAACGCTGAATCCCGCCTCAACCACCACCTGGCGGTTCTGTTCGGTTTCAGCTCGATCGCCTGGACCGGACACCTGGTTCACGTGGCCATTCCCGAGGCCCGCGGTCAGCACGTGGGTTGGGACAACTTCCTTTCCGTACTGCCCCACCCCGCTGGTCTGGGTCCGTTCTTCACCGGCAACTGGGGCGTCTACGCCCAGAACCCCGACAGCGTCTATCAGGCGTTCGGCAGCTCTGAAGGTGCCGGCACCGCGATCCTCACTTTCCTCGGTGGTTTCCACCCCCAGAGTGAGGCCCTCTGGCTCACCGACATCGCCCATCACCACCTGGCGATCGGCTGCCTGTTCGTGATCGCTGGCCACATGTACCGCACCAATTTCGGTATCGGCCACTCGATCCGCGAGATCCTCGAGGCCCACAATCCCCCGAAGGGAACTCCCTTTGGTGGTGCCCTCGGTGCGGGCCACAAGGGTCTGTACGACACCATCAACAACTCGCTCCACTTCCAGCTGGGTCTGGCCCTGGCCTCCCTCGGTGTGGTCACGAGCCTGGTGGCGCAGCACATGTACTCTATGCCGTCCTACGCGTTCATCGCCAAGGACTACACGACGCAGGCTGCTCTTTATACCCACCACCAGTACATCGCCATCTTCCTGATGTGCGGTGCTTTCGCCCACGGTGCGATCTTCTTCATCCGTGACTACGACCCCGAAGCCAACAAGAACAATGTGTTGGCCCGGATGCTCGAGCACAAGGAAGCGATCATCAGCCACCTGAGCTGGGTGTCCCTGTTCCTCGGCTTCCACACCCTGGGTCTCTACGTCCACAACGACGTGGTGGTGGCCTTCGGTACTCCCGAGAAGCAGATCCTGGTGGAGCCCGTGTTTGCCCAGTTCGTGCAGGCAGCCTCTGGTAAGGCTGTGTACGGCATGGATGTGCTGCTGTCCAATCCCGCTAGCGCGGCCAACACTGCCAGTGCGGTGTATCTGCCCGGCTGGCTGCAGGGCCTGAACGGAGCCGACAACAGCCTCTTCCTCCAGATCGGTCCTGGTGACTTCCTGGTGCACCATGCCATCGCGCTGGGTCTCCACACCACCACCCTGATCCTGGTGAAGGGCGCCCTGGATGCCCGGGGTTCCAAGCTGATGCCCGACAAGAAGGACTTCGGCTACTCCTTCCCCTGCGACGGCCCCGGCCGTGGCGGCACCTGCGACATCAGCGCCTGGGACGCCTTCTATCTGAGCGTCTTCTGGGCCCTGAACACCGTGGGTTGGGTGACCTTCTACTGGCACTGGAAGCACCTGGCCATCTGGCAGGGCAACGTGGCCCAGTTCAACGAATCCAGCACCTATCTGATGGGCTGGTTCCGCGACTACCTGTGGCTCAACAGCTCCCAGCTGATCAACGGCTACAACCCCGCTGGCACGAACAACCTGGCCGTCTGGGCCTGGATGTTCCTCTTCGGGCACCTGATCTGGGCAACCGGATTCATGTTCCTGATCTCCTGGCGTGGTTACTGGCAGGAGCTGATCGAAACCATCGTCTGGGCACACCAGCGCACTCCGCTCGCCAACCTGGTGGGCTGGCGTGACAAGCCCGTGGCACTCTCGATCGTGCAAGCCCGTGTGGTGGGCCTGGCCCACTTCACCATCGGCTACTTCCTCACCTACGCGGCCTTCCTGATCGCCTCCACCTCCGGCAAGTTCGGCTGACGCCTGGACAACCCCTTGAGGGACGACCCACACCCCGGCCCCATGGCCGGGGTTTTTTTCATGCCTCCAGCTTTTTGCGGGTCAGTCCTCCTTGGGCCTGAGGTAGTTCTCGCGCACGTAGGTCCACTCCTCACAGCGCAGCTCATCGCCGCCGGTGATCGCCCGCTCGGCCTGCAGGCAGTCCACCGTGGCGGCATGCCCCTGGCGCACCAGTTCCAGCTTGGCGGCGTTCAGGGCATCGAACCGGCAGCCCGCCAGTCCCACCAGGGTGACGCTGAGCACACCTGCAGCCAGGATCGGGCTGGCTACGGCTGTTCTGGAGCGATGGGCCCGGTCCATGGGCTGTCTCCGATGGGGCAGCAACATTGAAGGTCAAGGGGAAAAAGAGCAAGCGCTAGGCGGTTGGGCCCACTCCATGCTTGCGCTCTCAGCCATCAAAAAAGCCCCGCCAGAGGCGGGGCTTGGTTGGGTTGAAGCGCTTGGGTAGGCCTGGTGTGGAACTGGGGGGTCAGTTCACACTCCAGACGCCACCGGCAATGTTCACCAGCGGGCTCACCAGGGCGGTGCCGCAAATGAACCAGGCGAAGGCGGCGCCACCGCAGCCACCGAGCCAGAAGCCGCTGGCGAATTCAGCCCAGCCACCCTTGGTGAACAGATCGGCGGGAGGGTTGCTGATAGTGGCGTCTGCGGGTTGCACATTCGGGCCGGTGCCAGCAGTGCCGTAGATCGACAGGCAGACGGTGAGGATCGACACCAGGCCGATGGTGGCCAGCAGCCCGGCGGTACTGGCGTATTCGGTGAGCCGCAGCGGACCGGTGATGGCGAAGGGTCCGTAGAGGAAGAAGCCGTGGGCCATGCCCACTTCCAGGCCGCGGCGGTTTGGGGAGAGGGCCGGGCGATAGGCCGGCAGGGCATTCAGAAACGCCCGGGTGAAGTAGCTGCTGTTGACGGGGGTGGCCAGATTTCCGACGCAGGGGTCGGCTACGGGGGTCACGGTCATGGGTGGATGGAGAGAGGGCTGAACGACAGGGCGCTGGTGCGCGGCTCAGTCGCGGGCTTCGATCACGTTGAACAGCAGGGCCATGGCCACGGCTGGTCCGAGGATGCCAACCAGGGGTACAAACACCGAGGGCATCCAGGCGGCGACGAAATCTCCAGTCATGGCACAGGCCAATAGCAAGCATCGGTACTGTAAGGAGCCTCTCTTGGCCAGCCTTTGGGGACTGCGGGGGGCGACATAAAAGTTCAATCCACCACCCCTCTCAGGGTGCCCCGGATCCGGTAAATCGGCCGGCCCTGGCTTTCGTGGTAGGTGCGCATCTGCAGTTCCGCCAGCAGCCCGAAACAGAAAAGCTGCACGCCGGCCAGCAGGCTGAGCACGGCGGCCAGCAGCAGGGGCCGGCCGCCGATGTCAGTGCCCAGCAGCACCTTCTGTCCAACCAGCCACAGGCCCAGCAGCAGCCCCGTCACCATCGCCAACAGTCCGCCCAGCCCGAACACGTGCATCGGCCGGGTGAGGAAGCGCTTCATGAACCAGACGGTGAGCAGGTCCATCAGCACCCGCAAGGTGCGGTCGATGCCGTAGTTGCTGCTGCCGTGACGGCGGGGATGGTGTCGCACCTTCACCTCGCCGATGCGGGCCCCCTCAATGGCGGCCAGGACGGGCAGAAAGCGATGCAGCTCGCCGTAGAGGTTGAGGTCGTCGACCACCTCGCGGCGGTAGGCCTTCAGGGAGCAGCCGTAGTCGTGCAGCTTCACCCCAGTGACCCGGGCGATCAGCCGATTGGCCAGGCGGCTGGGCAGCAGCCGGCTGACGGCCGCATCCTGGCGCTTGTGTCGCCAGCCGCTCACCAGGTCGTAGCCCTCGCTGAGCTGGGCCAGCAGCAGGGGGATATCGGCCGGGTCGTTCTGCAGGTCGCCGTCGAGGGTCACAATCACCGCGCCGCGGCTGGCATCGAAGCCCGCGGCCATCGCGGCGGTCTGGCCGTAGTTTCGGCGCAGCAGCACGGCAACCAGTTCGGGCACCCTGCGGCTCAGGTCCTCCAGCACAGCCGGGCTGCCGTCCCGCGAGCCATCGTCCACCAGCACGAGCTCGAAGTGCCGGCCCAGCGGCCGCAGCGCCGCCAGCAGCTGCTCCACCAGCAGGGGCAGGTTGGCCGCCTCGTTGTAGAGGGGCACCACGATGGAGAGATCCATGCCCGGCTGCACGGACCGCGACCTTAGGCGGGCAGCGGACTGCCATCGTGGCAGCGCATCACTCGCCCGGCGCCGCGCAGTTCAGCCCGGTAGTGGCTTGCCACTGGATGGCTGTTGCGGGGATTGAGGTCATCGATGCCCAGGCCGTTGCGGCCGTGCTCCCGGCCCGAGCTGTGCAGGTAACGGCCCCCACCCAGATGCAGGCCCACGTGGGTGCAGCGCTGGGGGGTGCCGAAGAAGATCAGGTCGCCCGGCTCCAGCAGCTGGCTCTGGCCGGGTCGCACGGCCGCCGGCATGCAGAACCGCTCCTGCAGATAGGCATCGCGGGGCAACCAGATCCCGGCAGCGGCATAGGCGCTCTGCACCAGGCCGGAGCAGTCCAGATCCGGTCCGGTGGTGCCGCCCCAGAGGTACACATTGGCCCGCTCCATCCAGCTCAGGGCCAGGGCCAGCACCTGCGGCAGCCGTTGGCTGATCTGCGCCCTCTGCAGCAGCAGCGCCCGGGGCCGCTCGGCTGCCACCGCCCGGCCCACCAGATCGCCCGGTTCCAGCCAGCCGGGGTAGCCGTCCTCCAGCAGCCGCACCCGCAGCCTTCCCTGCTCCCGCTCGCTGAGCACTTGCAGCCGGCGGCCGGCGGCCGCCTGGGTGGCTAGACCGCTGCCGCCAGAGCGGCTGTAGAGGTTGAGCGGCCACTCCAGCTGCCAGATGCTGCCCGGCTGCAGGAGCTCGGCAGCGGCCTTGGGGCCCTTGAGGTTGGTGGGATCGGAAACAGGGGGAAGCGGGGCCATGCCTAATCTCGCCGCAATGGTTGCCAGCAGCGATGGCGTTCTACAGCCCCGATCCGGCCATGGCTCAGATCCTGGCCGATCTGGTGCGGGCCCTGGAACTCGACGGCCGCCCCGGCCTGGGCCAGCGCCTGGCCCTCACCTGGGTGCGCTATCCCCGCAGCCTGCTGGATGCCGCCCAGGAAGCACCGGCTGGCCGCGGCGCCTCCTGGGCGGGTGAGCGTCAGTGCTACCCGGCGAGTGTGGTGAAGCTGGTGTATCTGATCGCCGCCGAAGCCTGGCTGCAACAGGGCCTCCTGGAGGTTGACCCCGAGTTGCGCCGCGCCCTGGCGCTGATGATTCGCGATTCCAGCAACGACGCCACCGGCCTGGTGGTGGATCTGCTCAGCGGCACCACCAGCGGCCCGGCCTTGCCACCGCAGTTGATGGGCACCTGGTGCGAGCAGCGCCAGCTGGTGAACCACTGGCTGGCTGGTCTGGGCTGGTCCGAGCTGGAGGGGGTGAACGCCTGCCAGAAGACCTGGGGGGACGGGCCGTTCGGGCGGGAGCGGGAGTTCTACGGTGCCCAGCTGGAGAATCGCAATCGGCTCAGCACCGAGGCCACCGCCCGGCTCCTGGAGGCGGTGATGGCCTCCCGGCTGGTGTCACCGCCCGCCTGCACCCGCATGCAGGCCGTGCTGGCCCGCAGCCTCGATCCCGACCAGCGGGCTGCCGATCCCGAAAACCAAGTGGACGGCTTTCTCGGCGAGGGGTTGCCGCCCGCAGCCTCGCTGTGGAGCAAGGCGGGCTGGATGAGCGCGGCCCGTCACGACGCCGCCTACGTGCAGGCGGCGGGCCACGATCCCTTTCTGCTGGTGGCCTTCAGCGAGGGGGCCAGCTGCGCCGAGGACACCATCCTGATGCCCGAGATCGCACGCCAGCTCAGCGCTGCCTGCAGGCTGGAGGCCTCGGCTTGCTGATTCCCCACCCCTGCCGGGAGCAAGCCCGCCCCCCAGGGATTCTGGCGCTGCCTATCTGGGGGCTCCCCCGTTGGTCTGGCTGGCCCCTTGATGACCGTGGTTCTGATCGCAGTGGGCGCTGGCGCCTGAACCAATCAGCAGACTCGCTGTGGTGAGAGCAAGGAGAAGAAGGCGCCGCATCGGTTGGGCCAAACTGCCTTCAGGGTATTGGGAGCAGTCGCTCTCCGTTCCTGAGTGTGGCGTGTCGCTCACCGTCCATGGGCTCTTGAGGCCTGGCGCGGTCTAGACGTATGGGAGCACACCCAACCCAGTCCATGGTGGACAACAAACTGACTGGGAGTTGATTCAAACGGAGAGGGAGGGATTCGAACCCTCGACAGAAGTTGCCTCCTGTAACTCCTTAGCAGGGAGCCGCTTTCAACCACTCAGCCACCTCTCCAGGGGCTGATCGAGCTTATCAGTGCGCCGTGCTCAGGCGAGGCAGGCGGTGCTTGAAGCCGCAGAGGATCTCCCAGGGGATCGTGCCGCAGCGCTCGCTCCAGTGGCTGGGGCAGATCTCCTCCTTGCCGTCGCGGCCGAGCAGGGTCACCACCGAGCCCACGTCCACCGCCGCACAGTCGGTCACATCCAGCACCAGCTGGTCCATGGTGATCGCGCCCACCTGGGGCAGGCGCTGGCCCTGGAACAGCACCTCCAGCTGGTTGGAGAGCTGGCGCGGCACGCCGTCGGCATAGCCGATGCCCACCACCGCCAGCCGGCTGGGCCGGCTGGTGCGGAAACGGTGGCCGTAGCTCACCCCCACGCCGGCGCCCACCTCCCGCACCAGGCGCACACGGGCGTGCAGCTGCAGAGCGGGTTGCAGGTCCACGTCGCCGCCGAGGTGGTCGGCAGGGCGGTGGCCGTAGAGGGCCAGGCCCACCCGCACCATGTCGTAGTGCAGCCCCCGTCCGCGCAGAGTGCCGGCGGAGTTGGCCAGGTGGCGGCAACCCCCGTCCAGGCCCCGCTCGCTGAGGCTGCGCAGCACCGTGTCGAAGCGCCGCTGCTGTTCCCAGGTGAGGCCGCCGTCCTCGCCTTCGTCCAGGTCGGCGCTGGCCAGGTGGGAGTACACCCCCGCCAGCTGCACCGCCTCCAGTGCCTGAATCGCCTCCACCAGCCGTGGGCCCTCCTGCCAGTCGGCCCCCAGCCGGGCCATGCCGGTGTCCAGCTTCAGTTGCAGCGGCATCGGCCGGCCCTGACCACTGGCCAGGTTCTGGCAGAGCAGGGCCTCGCGCATGCCGCTGATCGTGGGCATCAGCTGCCAGTGGAGGCAGCCCCGCAATTCCTCGGCCTGGGTGAGGCTGCCCAGCACCAGAACAGGTGCTTCGATGCCCGCCTGGCGCAGCTCCATGCCCTCCTCCAGGGTGGCCACCCCGAAGGCGTCGGCCCCGCCGGCCAGGGCTGCGCGGGCCACTGTCAGGGCGCCATGGCCATAGCCGTCGGCCTTCACCACGGCCATCAGCTGGCTGCGGCTGTCGAGATGGCGGCAGAGGTTGCGGGCATTGGCCGTGATGGCAGCCCTATCCACCTCCACCCAGGCCCGCTGGCGCTCCAGGCCCTCGCCATCGCGATCGGGCCGCCAGGCTGGGTTGGTGGCCTGGGTCACGAAAACGCCCAAGAATTGCCCTTAGCATGCCGCGCAGGGCTTCTTTTGTCGCGGGGTTCGACAACCATGGGCCAGGTTCTTGTGCTCAATGCGTCGTATGAACCGCTGAACATCACCAGCTGGCGCAGGGCCGTGGTGATGGTGCTCAAGGGTAAGGCCGAGGGCTTGGAGCACGACTGGGGCCGGCAGATCCGCTCCGATCTCATGCAGCCCACCGTGATTCGCCTGCGCCAGTTTGTGCGCGTGCCCTATCGCCCCCTGCCCCTCACCCGCCGCAACCTCTTTCAGCGCGATGGCCATCGCTGCCAGTACTGCGGCAGCCGCCAGGAGCGGCTGTCTGTGGACCACGTGCTCCCCCGCAGCCGCGGCGGCACCGACAGCTGGGAGAACGTGACCACCGCCTGCCTCAGCTGCAATGTGCACAAGGGCAACCGCACCCCCCGGGAGGCCGGCATGGTGCTCGCCCATCCGCCCCATCGCCCGCTCAGTGGTCCTGGTTTTGAGGCCACCCGCCTGATCCGCTCGGGCCACCACCGGGAATGGGCCAAGTACGTGATCGGCCTCGACCTGCTGGAGTTCATGCCGGCAGACGTCGCGGACCGGCTGGCCGATCAGCTGCCGGCCTGAGCGGCCAGAGCTTCCAGCTGGCGGCTCTGATCGGTGGCGATGCAGGCCCCGATCAGGTCGGCCAGTTCGCCATTGAGCACCGGGTCGAGGCTGAAGTTGCGCCCCAGGCGATGGTCGGTGGCCCGGTTGTCCTTGACGTTGTACGTGCGGATCTTCTCGCTGCGGTCGCCGCTGCCCACCTGGGCCAGGCGGGCGGAGCGCTCCTCCGCCTGGGCGGCGGCCAGTTCCCGCTCGTAGAGCTTGGCCCGCAGGATCTCCAGGGCCCGTTCCCTGTTCTGCAGCTGGGAGCGCTCCTGGGTGCAGAACACGCGGATGCCGGTGGGCTTGTGCAAGAGGTCCACCGCTGTTTCCACCTTGTTCACGTTCTGGCCGCCGGCACCCCCGGAGCGGGCCGTGCTGATCTCCAGGTCGCCCGGGTCGATCTGCACCTCCACCGGATCGGCCTCCGGCATCACAGCCACGGTGGCGGTGGAGGTGTGCACCCGGCCCTGGGATTCGGTGGCTGGCACCCGCTGCACCCGGTGCACGCCCGCTTCAAATTTCAGATGGCTGAACACCCCCTCGCCCTTGATTGCCAGGATCAATTCCTTGTAGCCGCCCAGTTCCGCCTCGGAGGCGCTTACCGGTTCCACCCGCCAGCCCTGGCTCTGGGCATAGCGCTCGTACATCCGCGCCAGGTCGCCGGCCCAGATGGCCGCCTCATCCCCGCCGGCACCGGCGCGGATCTCCAGCATCACGCTGCGCTCATCGCGGGGATCACGGGGCAGCAGGGCGATGGTGAGGCGCTGCTCCAGGGTGCCGATCTCCTGCTCCAGGTGGGCCAGCTCGTCGTTCGCCAGCTCCTCCATGGCCGGGTCGCCCCGGTGCTCCCGCAGCAGCTGGCGGGCCTCCTGCTGCTCCTGCCGCAGCTTGCCCAGCCGTTGGTGGTCGTGCACCAGGGGCTCCAGCCGTGACCGCTCCCGGGCGATGGCCTGCAGCTGGGCCGGGTTGGCCGTGACGGCGGGATCAGCCAGTTGGCGCTCCAGGCTGGCGAAGGTGCGCTGCGCCGTTTCCAGACGCGCGTGCAGCAGGGTTGGATCCATGGGCCGGATGCTCGCACACGGAAAAGCCGGATGCTCCAGGGGAGCATCCGGCAGGGGGCACAGGCTGGGGCCTGGCCTGGATCAGGCTTCGGTCTTGGCGTCGTCCTTGGCGCTGGAAGCACCCGCCATGCCGTACTTGCGCATGAAGCGGTCCACGCGACCCTCGGTGTCGAGGATCTTCTGGGTACCGGTGTAGAAGGGATGGTTGCCGCTCCACACGTCGACGTGGATTTCCGGCGCCGTGGAGCCGGTGGTCATCACCACCTCTCCGTTGCAGATCACCTTGGCATCGGGATACCAGGTGGGGTGAATGTCGGCCTTGGGCATGGCTGGAAGGAGCTTGAGGGGGCGGAGGCGCAATCAGCGCTTCGAGAACTGGGGAGCCTTACGGGCTTTCTTGAGGCCGTACTTCCGGCGTTCCTTGGCGCGGGGATCGCGGCTGAGGTGTCCCTCGGTTTTGAGGGGTTTGCGGTTATCGCTGGAGAGCTCACAGAGGGCGCGGGCAGCACCCTGCTTGATGGCGTCGGCCTGGCCGGTGAGACCACCACCGCGCACATTTACCAGCAGGTCGTACTCAGTGGCCAGCCCCAGGGTGTTGAGGGGAGCCTTTACCGCCGCCAGGTAGACAGGGTTGTAGTTGAGGTAGTTGTCGCCGGGGCGACCGTTGATGGTCACGGTGCCGGTACCGGGCACCACCCGAACGCGGGCAACGGCGGTCTTGCGGCGACCGGTACCCCAGTAGACGACTTTAGTGGAGCTCATTGGGCAGCGGCGGCGGGATCGAGGGCAAGAACCTGGGGTTGCTGGGCGGCGTGGGGATGCTCACTGCCCTTGTACACCTTCAGCTTGCGGAACAACTGACGGCCGAGGGCGTTGTGGGGAAGCATGCCCTTGATGGCCTTTTCCACGATGCGCTCGGGGATGCGGGCCTGGAGATGGGCGAAAGTTTCCGTTTTCATGCCACCGGGACGGCCGGAGTGGCGGCGATAGAGCTTCTGGGTGGGCTTGTTGCCACTCACCCGGATCTTGTCAGCGTTGATCACGATGACGAAATCGCCGGTGTCGAGGTGCGGGGTGTAGATGGGCTTGTTCTTGCCGCGCAGTACGGAAGCCACCTCGCTGGCCAGTCGGCCGAGGGTCTGATTCTCAGCGTCCACCAGATACCACTGGCGATCGAGCGAATCAATGGAGGGCAGGGGAGTCTTGTTCATATCGCCTGGTCAGGCACCGGCAGGCCGTAGGGGGCTGGGCTGGTGGTCGTGGGGTCGGCTCGACGCGGCTGGCATTGCCCGTGGGCGGTGCCGCTGCGTTGTTCGCAACCTTTCGACCTTACCGCTTGGCCGGTTGAGGGCCGGCGGAGCAACGGGTTGGCCAGCGGGACGCCGTCCTCAGGGCAACCACTGCCTGGTCCGATCACTGGGAGCGGGATCAGGGAGTGGATGGCGGGTCGGCGAGTTCCAGCTGAAACCGAGGTTGACAATCATACCAGGCGGGTTCTGGGAAGATGGGTTGCGGGTAGCCCACCCGCAGCAGGCAGAGCCCTTGGGCCGGGGCCGCCTCCTTGACCTCGGCCCGCTGCCGCTCCCGCCAGCGCTGGGCAAAGGTCTCCAGGTTCAGGCGCCCTTCGCCCACGGCCACCAGCTGGCCGATCACCAGGCGCACCATGCCGTAGAGGAAGCCGCTGGCCTGGAGGTCCACCGCGATCAGGTCGCCCTGCCGCTCCACCCGCACCTCCTGCAGGCAGGTGCGGGAGTGGCTGCGGCAGCTGCCTGCCCGCTGGAAGGCGGCGAAGTCGTGCTCCCCCAGCATGCCCTGCAGTGCGTGCTCCATCAGGGTCTCGTCTAGGCGCAGGCGGTAGCGGTGCCAGCACCAGGGGGCGAGGAACAGGTTCGGAAGCCGGCCGTTGTAAATGGTGTAGCGATATCGCCGATAGGTGGCTGAAAAGCAGGCGTGCCAATGGTCCGGCACCTCGGCGGCCGCCCGCACCCGCATGCTCGCGGGCAGCGCACCGTTGAGGGCCTTGGGCCAGCGCTGGGCCGGGATCGGGCCTGCGCAGTCGAAGTGCACCACCTGGGCGGCAGCATGCACGCCGGTGTCGGTGCGCCCCGCCGCCATCGTCTGGCCGCTGCCGGCGGGATCCAGCCTGCGGATCGCCCCTTCCAGGGTCTCCTGCACGCTGCCGGCATTGTGCTGGCGCTGCCAGCCGTGGAAGGCGCTGCCGTCGTACTGCAGGCAGAGGGCAATGCGCCGCACCTGTGGGGCGCTCATCAGGATGGGATCCAGCCGTGATCCAGCAAAAAGCCGTGGCAGGCAGGGCGGCCACGGCTCAGGCGGACATGGGTTGGGTGGAGGACAGAGGTCTGGTGATCACCGGCCCAGTCACGGCTCAGGGACGGATCCACTGGCCATGAGCACGTCTCCGGAATCACACAAGTTCGATAATGGCCATCTCGGCGTTGTCGCCGCGGCGGGGTACCGTGCGGATGATGCGGGTGTAGCCGCCCTGACGGTCGCCGTAGCGCTCCTGGGCCTTGTCGAACAGGGCGTGGACGAGCTGTTTGTCGTAGATGTAGCCGATAGCCCGGCGGCGGGCGGCCAGGCTGCCCTCCTTGGCCAGGGTGATCATCCGCTCGGCCTCATCGCGCAGGGCCTTGGCCCGCGCTTTGGTGGTGGTGACGCGACCTTCGCGGATCAGCTGGGTGGTGAGACCACGCAACATCGCCTTGCGTTGGTCGGCGGGGCGTCCCAGTTGGGGGACTCGGCATTGGTGGCGCATGGTGTTGGTGCTCCTGGGGTGAACGACGGGGAGGGAGGAGGGCCGCCGATCAGGCGCTGGTGCGGCTCTGGGGGAGGGTGATGCCGATGCGCTCGAGCGCTTCGATCACCTCGTCGGCTGACTTGGAGCCGAAGTTCTTGATCTCCAGCAGATCTTCGTAGCTGAAGCCCATCAGGTCGCTCACGGAGTTCACCTGGGCACGCTTCAGGCAGTTGTAGGCCCGCACCGAGAGGTTCAGTTCCTCCAGGGGAATCTGGGCCTCAGCCGAGGGCTCGGGCTCCAGGCCGGGCTCTTCCACTGCTGTGAGGCTGGCCAGGGGCTGGAACAGGGCGATCAGCTGGTTGGCCGCCTGGGCCATGGCGTCATCGGGGGTGATGCTGCCGTTGGTCTCGATCTCCAGGCGGAGGCGCTCCCTGGCGGAACCGCCTTCACCCACGGCAGTTTCGTCCACCGTGTAGTTCACCCGCTTCACGGGCTTGAACACCGCATCGATCTGCAGGAGATCGATGGCACTGGTGTCCTCACTGTGACGGTCGACGGGGCGATAGCCAACGCCCCGCTCCACGTGCACTTCCATCTCCAGACTGTGGCCATCGGCCACGGTGGCGATCAGCCGATCGGGATCGATCACCTGCACCTGGGAGGAGAATTGCAGGTCGGCCGCCGTGACGGTGGCAGGGCCGCTCACCACCAGACGGCCGATCTCCAGCTCGCGGCTGCGGCTGCTCACGGCCACCTGCTTGCAGTTGAGCAGGATGTCGAGGACGTCCTCGCGGACGCCTGGAACGGTGGCGTACTCGTGGTTCACCCCGGCGATGCGTACGGCCGTGATGGCGCTGCCCTCCAGGGCACCGATCAGCACGCGTCGCAGGGCATTGCCCAGGGTGGTGGCCTGGCCTCGATCCAGGGGACCGATCAGAAAGACACCGGTCTGGGACCTGTTCTCACTGACCTGGTGTTCGATCCGGTCGATTTGGTAGTGCAGCACGGTCTGGGGCTCGAAGGGTTGGCGGATTCCCGTTGGGGAAGGGACGGCGGATCAGACCCGACGGCGCTTGGAACGGCGGCAGCCGTTGTGGGGCAGGGGAGTCACGTCGCGGATCAGCGTGATCTCGAGGCCGGCCACCTGCAGGGCGCGAATCGCTGTTTCGCGGCCCGAACCGGGTCCGCGCACCAGCACCTCGATCTGGCGCATCCCCTGCTCCAGGGCGCGGCGGGCGGCGGCTTCGGCGGCGGTCTGCGCTGCGAAGGGGGTGCCCTTGCGGGCGCCCTTGAAGCCGCTGGCTCCGGCGGAACTCCAGGAGATCACTTCACCAGCCGTGTCGGTAATCGACACGATCGTGTTGTTGAAGGTGCTCTGGATGTGGGCGACGCCGTTGGGGACGTTGCGCTTGGCCTTCTTGGGGCCTGATTTCTTGGCTGGCTTGGCCATGGCGGTGACGCTGCCGGGGCAGCTGAGGTAATCGGGGAACTGGGAAGGGCTCTGGTGACGGGCCTCGCTGGGCCGGACGACTCCCTGGGGATCTCCACGGGTCGTCCGGCTTTGAAGCCCGGCAGAGCGCAGGAGTCATGCCCGCAGGCGACATGACAGAGGGGGAAGGACAAGGGGAGTCGTGAACCGGCCACGGCTGGTCCACGGCGGTCCTTACTTCTTCTTGCCGGCCACGGTCTTGCGGGCGCCGCGGCGGGTGCGGGCATTGGTGCGGGTGCGCTGGCCGCGCACCGGCAGACCCATGCGATGGCGGCGGCCGCGCAGGCAACCGATGTCCTGCAGTCGCTTGAGGGCCATGCCCTCCTGGCGGCGCAGGTCGCCTTCCAGGGTGAAGCTGTCGGCGGCACCGCGCAGCTTCTGCACATCGGCGTCGCTGAGATCCTTCACCCGGGTGTCGGGGTTCACGCCACTCTTGGCGAGAATTTTCTGGGCACGGGTGAGACCGATGCCGTACACGTAGGTGAGGGCGATCTCAACCCGCTTGTCGCGGGGAATATCGACGCCTGCAATCCGAGCCACGGGGTAATCGCTTCAGGGGGGTCAGGGGGGTCACCGGCTCGCTAGGACCACTGGCCGGAAGGCCAGGGCGGCGCGGGCGATGACGTGATTGAGACAGAAAAAAGTGAACGGCAGGGCAGATCAGCCCTGGCGCTGCTTGTGCTTGGGATTGGTGCAGATCACCATCACCCGGCCGTGGCGACGGATCACCCGGCACTTGTCGCACATCTTCTTGACTGAGGCACGCACCTTCATGGGCGTTGTGCTCTCCGAATTTGCAAACCGCCAACCTACCACACAGGTCAACTGGGGGCTCCAGGTCCCGTTCAGGCGAGCAGGGCTTCGATCCGCTCGGCAATCTGCTCCACCGTGCCGTCGGCTTCCACCGCCTGCAGGAGTCCGGCTTCGCGGTAATAGCTGATCAGGGGGGCCGTCTGCTGCCGGTACACCTCCAGCCGGTGACGGATCACCTCTTCGTTGTCGTCGTCGCGGCCGCGGCTGAGCAGGCGCTGCACCAGTACGCCATCGTCGAGTTCCATCAGCACCACCAGCTCAATCTGCTGCCCCAGCTCCTCCAGCAGGGCCGCCAGGGCGTCCGCCTGGGTCACATTGCGGGGGAAGCCATCCAGCAGCCAGCCGCTGCCGCCGGCGGCGCTCTGCGCCTCCAGCCTGCTGCGCACGATGGCCAGCACCAGGGCGTCGCTCACCAGTTCGCCCCGCGCCATCACAGCCGCCGCCTCCTGGCCGAGGCTGCTGCCCGCCCTCACCTCGGCCCGCAGCAGATCGCCGGTGGAGAGGTGCAACAGGCCATGGCGGGCGGCCAGCTGCTGGGCCTGGGTGCCCTTGCCGGCACCGGGGGGACCGAGGAAGAGGAGACGTTGTTTCATCGCCGGAATGCGGAGAGGTGAAGGGAGATCCCTGGGATGGGACTGAACTGCTGGCTTCGGCCTACTGCCTCACCATGCCCTCGTAGCGCTGGGAGATCACGTAGGTCTGCACCTGTTTGGCCGTGTCGATCGCCACACCCACCAGGATCAGCAGGGAGGTGGCGCCCAGGCCCTGGAAGGTGCGCACCTGGGTGGCACCCTCCACGGCGGAAGGGATGATCGCCACTGCGCCCAGGAAGAGGGCCCCCAGCAGGGTGAGGCGGTTCTGAACGCCGCTGAGGTAGGTGGCCGTGGCCGATCCGGGGCGCACCCCGGGGATGGCCACGCCGCCGCGCTTGAGGTTGCCGGCCACATCCACCGGATTGACGGTGAGCGAGGCATAGAAGAAGGAGAAGCCCACGATCAGGGCGAAGAACAGCAGGGCGTAGAGCCAGGGGGTGCTGCTGTTGGGGTTGAGGTAGCCGGCCAGCTGGATCAGCCAGGGCGAACCGGTGAGGTTGGCGATCGTGAGGGGCAGGAACACCACAGCCGAGGCGAAGATGATCGGCATCACGCCGCCGGCGTTGAGCTTGAGGGGCAGGTAGCTCTGGCGGGCCGCCAGCACACCGGCCCCGCCCACCTGGCGCTTGGCGCTCACGATCGGGATGCGGCGGCTGCCCTCCTGCACGAAGATGATCCCCACGATCGTGACCAGGAACACCAGCACCAGCACCACGATGCCGGCCACGGTGGCCCGGTCGCCGCTCTGGGCCAGCTCAATCGTGGAGCCCAGGGCCTTGGGCAGGGTGGCCACGATGTTCACGAAGATCACCAGGGAGGCGCCCTGGCCGATGCCCCGCTCGGTGATCACCTCGCTGATCCACATCACCACCATCGAGCCCGTGACCAGGGCCAGGGCCGTCTGGACCACGAACACCGGCTCGGCCAGCCCCTGGGTGGCGTATTGCCGCAGGATCAGGGCAAAGACCGTGCTCTGCAGGATCCCCCAGCCCAGGGCCACGTAGCGGGTGATCTGGGCCAGCTTGCGGCGGCCCGCCTCGCCCTCGTTCTTCTGCAGTTCCTCCAGCTGGGGCAGGGCGGCGGTGAGCAGCTGGATGATGATTGAGGCGTTGATGAACGGCAGGATCCCCAGGGCGAACACCCCGAGGGTGGAGAGACCGCCGCCGGTGAAGATGTCCAGGAAGCCGATCAGCTGGCCTCCGCGGGAGAGGAAGTCCTGAAAGGCCACCCGGTCGATCCCCGGCACGGGGATGTAGATCCCCAGTCGCACCAGCAACAGCAGACCCAGGGTGGTGAGCACCCGGTCACGCAGCCCCTTCGACTGGATCAGTTGAGTGACAATTTCGCCGGCGCTGGGATTGCGTCCCCGACTGACAAGCATGGTGGCTGGGGAGAAAAGAGGGGTGGATGGATGGGAGCGGCCTGGCCTCCCATGCAAAAAGCCGTTCGCCCGGTAACCCTGGCGAACGGCTCAGACCCTAGGCCGGAGGGCCGCCAGCGGAATCAGACGATCTCGCAGGTGCCGCCAGCAGCCTCGATCTTGGCGCGGGCGCTCCCGGTGAAGGCGGCGGCCTGCACGGTGAGCTTCACCTTCAGTTCACCGTTGCCCAGCACCTTGAGCGGATGCTTGGGGCTGGTGACGATGCCGTCCTTGACCAGGCTGTCAAGGGACACGGTGCTGCCGGCTGTGCAGTCGGCCAGCTTGGCCACGTTGATCACGGTGAATTCCTTGCGGTTCACCAGCTCGAAGTGCTTGAGCTTGGGGATGCGGCGGTAGAGGGGCATCTGGCCGCCTTCAAAGCCGGGACGGGTGGGGCGGCCGGAGCGGGACTTCTGGCCGCGCATGCCGAAACCGCAGCTGGCGCCTTGGCCGGCGGCGATGCCCCGTCCCTTGCGCAGCTTGCGGCGACGGGCGCCGGGGTTGGCTTTCAGCGATTGGAGATTGATGCTCATGGCGAGGCCTCAGGAGTAGATCTGCTCGAGGGAGATGCCCCGCTCCTTGGCGGTCTCCTTGTGGGTGCGCAGGCCGGCCAGGGCGTCCATAGCGGCGCGGGCGTTATTCAGCGGGGTCTTCGACCCCAGGCGCTTGGCCAGCACGTTCTTGATGCCGGCCAGTTCCAACACCGTGCGGATCGAGCCGCCCGCAATCACCCCGGTACCGGGGGCAGCGGGACGGATCAGCACGCTGGCGGCTCCATCACGGCCGTTGCCCACAGTGGGGATCGAGCTGTGGCGGGTGAGGGGCACCTTCACCAGGTGCTTCTTGCCATCGGCCACACCCTTGCGCACGGCGCCGATGACGTCGCCGGCCTTGCCGACACCCACGCCCACCTGGCCCTTCTCGTTGCCCACGACAACGATGGCCCGGAAGCTCATTTTCTTACCGCCTTTCACGGTCTTGGAGACGCGGCGGATCTGCACGACGCGTTCCTGCCATTCGGAGTCGCGCTCCTGCCCCCCCCGGCGGCTGTCGCGGCCGCGACCGCCGCGGCGGTCGCCACGGCCATCGCCGCGGCCACCACGGCGCTCCTGTCCGTCAGCGGCGGCGGGAACGTCAGCGGCTGATGGGATGTCGCTGGACTGGATCTGGTCGTTGGTTTCGGTCATGGTGAGAGCAGGGATCAGAACTGAAGGCCCGCTTCCCGGGCGGCGTCAGCCAGGGCCTTGACCCGGCCGTGATACAGGTTGCCGCCGCGATCGAAGACCACCTGGGAGATGCCCTTGGCCAGGGCACGCTTGGCAACCAGCTGACCTACGGCCACGGAGGCATCGCAGGTGGCGCCGGTCTGCACGTTGGTGCGCAGCTCCTTGTCGACGGTGGACGCCGAGCAGAGGGTGCTCTGAGCGTCGTCGTCGATGAGCTGGGCGTAGATGTGATTGTTGGAGCGGAAGACGGCCAGTCTGGGGCGGCTGGCCGTGCCGGTGAGATTGCGCCGCAGACGCCGGTGGCGTTTCTGGGTCTGCTGCTTGCGGGTGAGAGTTGACATGGGAATAAAGGGTAACGACGCTCAGGCAGACCTCATTTCTTACCGGTCTTACCGGCCTTGCGCAGGATGCGCTCGCCCTCGTACTTGATGCCCTTGCCCTTGTAGGGCTCGGGAGGACGAATGGCCCGCACCTTGGCGGCCTCGTTGCCCACCAGCTCCTTGTTGGCGCCGGACACCAGCACGGTGGTGTTGTTTTCAACTGCGAAGCTCACGCCGTCAGGGGGAATCATTTCCACCTGGTGGCTGTAGCCGGCGCTGACCACCAGCTTCTTGCCCTGTACCGCGGCGCGGTAGCCCACGCCGACGATCTCCAGCTTGCGCGTGAAGCCCTGGCTGACGCCCTCCACCATGTTGGCCACCAGCGTGCGGCAGAGGCCGTGGCGTTCGCGGGAGCGGCGGCTGTCGCCGTCTGGGCTGACCACCAGAGTGTCGCCTTCCTGGGCAACGGAGACTCCGTCGGGGAGGGTGCGTGTGAGTTCTCCCTTGGGGCCCTTGATGGTGACATCGAGACCCTTGATGGTCACGGTGACGCCACCGGGGACGGGAATGGGTGCTTTACCGATACGTGACATGGAACGACCTCCCGGATCAATAGACGTAGCAGAGCACTTCGCCGCCGACGCCCTGCTTGCGGGCATCGCGGTCGCTCATCACACCCTTGGAGGTGGAGATGATCGCCACTCCCAGACCCCCCAGCACCTTCGGCAGCTGGCGGTTGTTCTTGTAGATGCGCAGGCCAGGCTTGCTGACGCGCTGCACCGAACGGATCGTGGGTTGGCGGTGCTTGCCGCTGTACTTGAGCTCAAGCACCAGTTCTTTCTTCACGCCATCCCCCTCTTCGCTGATGCCGGCGATGAAGCCTTCCTGCTGCAGCACACTGGCAATGTTGCGCAGCAGCCTGGAGGAGGGGATGCGGGTGGTCTCGTGACGCTTCTCACTCGCATTGCGAATGCGGGTGAGCATGTCTGAAATCGGGTCGTGATTGGCCATGGTCGGGTCCGAAGAGGGCTCAGTTGCTGCGGAACGGCATTCCCATCTCGCGGAGGAGGGCCCGGCCCTCTTCGTCGTTACGGGCTGAAGTGACGATTGTGACGTCCATGCCACGGATCGCGTCGATTTTGTCGAAGGAGATCTCGGGGAAGATGATCTGCTCGCGAATCCCCAGGGTGTAGTTCCCCCGGCCGTCAAAGCTTTTGGGGCTCACGCCGCGGAAGTCGCGGATGCGGGGCAGAGCCAGGTGAATCAGGCGCTCCAGGAAGGCATACATCCGCTCACCGCGCAGGGTGACGGCCACGCCGATCGGCATGCCCTGGCGGATCTTGAAGCCGGCAATGGCCTTCTTGGCGCGGGTCACCACCACCTTCTGACCGGTGATGTTGGCCAGCTCCTCAATTGAGGCCTCCAGCGCCTTGGCGTTCTGGGCGGCTTCGCCGAGACCCCGGTTCACGGTGACTTTCACCACCTTGGGGACTTCGTGGATGTTGGAGAGATTCAGGTCCTTGAGAAGTTTGGGCTGAATCGCCTCCCGGTAGCGCTGTTTGAGTGACATGGCTGGGGATGGGGGGTGCGCTTCTGGTCGGGGTCAGAAGGCGGACAGAAACAGGATTGATGACAAGACTGAAGAAAAAACCGGTGTCAGGAGAAGGTCCTGATCAATCCAGCGTTTCCCCCGTCTTCTTCAGCCGCCGCTTTTTAGTGCCGTCTTTGTCAACGACGATTTCCACACGGCTGGCCACCTTCTTGGTGGTGGAGTAGAGCATCACGTTGGAGGCATGCACTGCAGCCTCTTCGGTGACGATGCGACCCGTTTCGCCTTCCTGGGTGGGCTTCACGTGGCGGGTGCGCAGGTTGATGCCCTGCACCACCACTCGGTTTTCGTAGGGCAGGGTGCGCAGCACCTCACCGGTCTTGCCCTTGTCCTTGCCGGCAATCACCTGAACGGTGTCGCCTTTTTTGATGCGCATCTTGATGCGCTCGGCTGGTTTGGCCTTGGGGGTTGCGGTAGCCATCTCAGATCACCTCCGGGGCGAGGGACACGATCTTGGTGAAGTTGCGCTCGCGCAGTTCACGGGCCACAGGGCCGAACACGCGGGTGCCCTTGGGGTTGTTGTCCGTACCCAGGATCACCGCCGCGTTGTCATCGAAGCGGATGGAGTTTCCGGTGTCCCGACGCAGGGTGGCCTTGGTGCGCACCACCACGGCCTTGACCACGTCGGACTTTTTCACACCCATGTTGGGCATGGCGTCCTTGACGGCGGCCACAATCACATCGCCCACGTGGGCGTATCGACGGTTGGTTCCCAGCACGCGGATGCACTGGATGCGCTTGGCGCCGCTGTTGTCGGCGACGTTGAGGAAGGTTTCCTGTTGAATCATCGGTCGGTCCTCCTCAATTGGTGGCGGAGGTGTTGATCACCTCGGCCACGGTCCAGCGCTTGGTGCGGCTGAGTGGGCGGGTTTCGGTGATGCGCACCTGGTCGCCCACCTTGCAGTTGTTGTCTTCGTCGTGCGCCTTGTAGCGCTTGGTGCGGCTCACCGTCTTCTGGTAGATGGGGTGGGGGAAGCGGTTTTCCACCGCCACCACCACTGTTTTGTCCATCTTGTCGCTGACGACGACGCCGACCCGTTCCTTGGTAGCCATGGGACTTGGGGGGGAAATCAGGAGGCGGTTCAGGTTGAGGCGGCAGCCGGGCTGCCGGAGCGCTGCCGCTCCTTCTGCACCGCCAGCAGGTGGGCCAGCTTGATGCGGGCTTCCTTGAAGCGGTGGGTGGTTTGCAGGCGCCGAGTGGCCTGCTGGAAGCGAAGTTCGAACAGTTCACGCCGCGTGGCGTTGATCTGCTCGTTCAACTCGCCATCGGCGAGCTTGCGGGTATCGGCGATCGAGGGACGTGCCATGGTCAGGACTCCACGGTGGCGACCGCCTCGGCGGCCTGGTCGGCTTCCTGGTCCGCCAGGGACAGGAACTTGGTTTTCATCGGCAGCTTGTACTGCGCCAGCCGCATGGCTTCCTTGGCGATCTCGGGGGTGATGTCGGCACCTCCCATCTCGAACAGGATGCGACCGGGTTTGATCACGGCCACCCAGAACTCCGGGTTGCCCTTACCGGAACCCATGCGGGTTTCGGCGGGACGCATGGTGACGGGCTTGTCCGGGAAGATCCGGATCCAGATCTTGCCGCCCCGCTTCACATAGCGGGTCATGGCTCGGCGGCTGGCCTCGATCTGGCGCGAGGTGATCCAGCCACACTCCTGGGCCTGCAGGGCGAATTCCCCGAAGGCAATCGTGTTGCCGCGTGTAGCGATGCCGCGCATGCGGCCGCGCTGCTGTTTGCGGAATTTGACGCGTCTTGGACTCAGCATGGTTCAGGCCTCCTGATCACTCCTGGTTGGAGCGGTCTTCGAACTGTTGGGGCTGCCGGCTGGTCCGGCGGCGGGGGGCGGCGCCCACGGGCACCTGCTCCTTCTGGCCAGGCAGAACCTCGCCCTTGAACACCCACACCTTGATGCCCAGCACGCCGTAGGTGGTGCTGGCCAGCTTGGTGGCGTAGTCAATGTCGGCCCGCAGGGTGTGCAGGGGCACACGGCCTTCGCGGGTCCACTCGGTGCGGGCGATTTCGGCGCCGTTGAGGCGGCCGCTCACCTGGATCTTCAGGCCGAGCACGCCGGCCCGCTGGGCCCGCTGTACGGCCATGCGGATTACGCGGCGGAAGGCGACGCGCTTCTCCAGCTGCTGGGCGATGTACTCGGCCAGCAGGAAGGCATCGGCGTCCACCCGCTCCACTTCCACCACGTTGATACGCACCTGACGGCTCGTATCCCCAACGGTGTTCTGGATGCCGGTGCGCAGTTCCTCAATGCCGCTGCCCTGGCGGCCCACCAGCACGCCGGGGCGCGCTGTCTTGAGTTCCACTTCCAGCTGGTCGGCCTTGCGGGCGATCAGCACGTCGGAAATGCCGGCTGCGCCGTATTTCTTGTGGATGAACTTGCGGATCCGGTCGTCCTCCTGGAGAAGGGTCGGATAGGTCTTGCTGGGGGCGTACCAGCGGGATCGGTGCTCCTGGGTGATCCCCAGGCGCAGGCCGGTTGGATGGATCTTGTGTCCCATCGGGCGGTGTCCTCGGGGGTCAGGCGGAAGGAGCCACAGCGATGCTGATGTGGCAGGTCTGTTTTTTGATCGCGTAGGCGCGACCCTGGGCGCGGGGGCGGAAGCGCTTCAGGGAGGGCCCCATGTCAGCGCTGGCCTGGGTGATCACCAGGGAGGCGGGATCGAGGCCCAGGTTGTGCTCGGCGTTGGCCACCGCGCTGCGCAGCACCTTGGTGATCGGGCCGGTGGAGCGGTAGGGCATGAACTCGAGCAGAATCAGGGCGTCGCGGTAGCTCCGTCCCCGGATCTGGTCGAGCACCCGGCGCACCTTGGAGGCCGAGCCGCGAATGAAGCGCCCATGGGCCTGGGCTTGGTTGGCAGTGGTGTTTGCCATGGATCAGCGGCCTCCTTTCTTGTCCTTGATGTGGCCCCGGAACGTCCGGGTGGGGGCAAATTCCCCGAGCTTGTGGCCCACCATCTGTTCCGTCACATACACGGGCACGTGCGATTTGCCGTTGTGCACGGCAATCGTGTGGCCAATCATCATGGGCAGGATGGTGGAGGCCCGTGACCAGGTCTTGATCACGGATTTGTCGTCGGCTGCGTTCTGCTTTTCAACCTTGCGAAGCAGGCTGTCAGCAACGAACGGACCTTTTTTGAGTGAGCGTCCCATAGCGGTTTAAGCGGCGAGCAAAGCGGTGTGGATCATCAGGAATCGCGTCCGCCACGGCTCCGCTTGGAGGTGCGGCGACGTTTCCGGAGCACAAACCGGTTGCTCGGTTTGTTCCGCTTACGGGTTTTGAGGCCCAGGGCCGGTTTGCCCCAGGGGGTGACCGGGCCTGAACGGCCGATCGGAGCCCGACCCTCACCACCACCGTGGGGGTGATCGCAGGGGTTCATGACCGAGCCGCGCACTTCGGGGCGACGGCCCAGCCAGCGCTTGCGACCGGCTTTGCCCAGGCTGGTATTGCGCACCTCGGAGTTGCCCACTTCGCCGAGGGTGGCGTAGCACTCGCGGCGCACCAGGCGCACCTCGGTGGAGGGCAGCTTGAGAGCGACGTAGTCGCCTTCCTTGGCCATCACCTGGGCACTGGCTCCGGCCGTGCGCACCATCTGGCCGCCGCGGCCGGCATACAGCTCCACGTTGTGGACGCTGGAGCCGAGGGGGATGGCCGATAGCGGCAGGGCGTTGCCGGTTTCGATCGGGGAGTCGGGGCCGGATACCACCTGCTGGCCGATCTCAATGCCAGCCGGCGCCAGGATGTAGCGCTTCTCGCCATCGGCGTAGAAGAGCAGGGCGAGGCGGGCGTTGCGATGGGGGTCGTAGTGGATGGCCGCCACCTTGGCGACCACACCGTGCTTGTCGCGGCGGAAATCGACGATGCGGTAGAGGCGCTTATGGCCACCGCCGCGGTGGCGGCAGGTGATCACGCCGCGGTTGTTGCGGCCCTTGTGACGGTGTTTGGCCACCACCAGACCCTTGATGCGCTCGCGGCCGCTCACTTCAGCGAAATTGCTGGCGACGCGGGTACGGGTGCCGGGGGTGGTGGGGCGGTAGTTACGGATTGCCATGGTTGTTCGGGCGCCTCAGGACTCAGGGAACAGCTGGATGGCGTTGCCCTCGGCCAGGCGCACCACGGCTTTTTTCACCTGGGCGCGCTTGCCGGCAAAGCGACCGACGCGGCGGGTGCGGCGGGGCGGATTCATGGTGCTGATTCCCACCACCTTGACGTCGAAGAGCTCCTCGATCGCCGCCTTGATGTCGGGCTTGGCGGCCCGGTGGTCCACCTCAAAGGTGTACTGGTTCAGCTCGAGGGCCTGGGTGGCCTTCTCGGTGATCAGCGGCCGGCGGATCACATCCGCGAGCCGGCCTGTAAAACGTTCAGCCATCGCCGTAGACCTCCTGAATCTTCGCGAGTGCCTCCTCGCTCACCACCAGGGAGTTGGCGTGGAGCAGGTCGAACACATTGAGCTGATCAGCAGCGATCAGCTTCACTTTTTCGAGGTTGCGCACGGACTTGCGCACAACCTCCGAGGGGCTGTCCAGCACCACGAGCACTTTCGCTTGCGGCTGGATGCCGAGCCGGCCCAGACCGGCCACGATGTCCTTGGTCTTCGGGCTGTCCAGTCCGGACCCGAAGCCCTTCACCACCACCAGATCATTGATCCGGCTCATCAGGGCGGTACGCAGGGCCAGGCGGCGTTCCTTGCGGTTCATCGCCAGGTTGTAGGAGCGGGGCTTGGGCCCGAACACCACGCCGCCACCGGGCCGCAGCGGGGTGCGGATCGATCCTTGGCGGGCCCGGCCGGTGCCCTTCTGCTTGTAGGGCTTGCGGCCGCCGCCGGCCACTTCGGCGCGGGTGAGGGTGCTGGCTGTTCCCTGACGGGCATGGGCCAGCTGCCGCACCACGGCACGATGCACCAGATCGGTGGCGGAGCTCTCCTTGGCGACTTTGAGGTCGAGGCTGGCCTTGCCGGCCTCCTTGCCCTGCCAGTCGTGAATCACACAGTTAGCCATGGTTTCGGTCCTCCTCAATTGGCCGGCTTGGCGCCCACCCGGTTGGCCGGGCGGATGTTGAGCAGGGCGCCGGGCTTGCCGGGCACCGAACCCTTGACCACCAGCAGGTTGCGCTCGACATCCACCTTCAGGACGATGAGGCCCCGGGTGGTGATCTGCTTGCCGCCGTAGCGGCCGGCCATGCGCTTGCCGGGGTAGATCCGGCCAGGCGTGGTGCCGGCGCCGGTGGAGCCGGGCTCCCGGTGATTCTTCGAACCATGGGTCATCGGTCCCCGGCTGAAGCCGTGGCGCTTCTGATAGCCGGCGAAGCCCCGGCCCATGGTGTCGCCACTCACGTCCACCTTCTGGCCCGCCTCAAAGGCGGTCACAGTGACGGAACCACCCAGCTCCAGCCCGTCGAGGCTGTCGACCCGGTATTCCTTGAGGTGGCGCAGGAGCTCGTCACCGGACTTGGCCAGGTGGCCCTGGGCGGGTTTGTTGACGAGCTTCTGGCGCACATCGCCGAAGCCGAGCTGCACGGCGTTGTAGCCGTCGGTGCTGGTGGATTTGAGCTGGGTGATGCGGCAGGGGCCGGCCTCGATCAGGGTGACCGGGATGGACCTGCCCTCGTCGTCGAAGAACTGGGACATGCCCAGTTTCTTCCCAAGGATGCCGATGGACATAGGAGGGATAGAAGCACCAGCTGGACGTCCGGATCAACCGGAAACCGGGAGACCCCGGGAAGGCTGAAGCTGTGCTGAGAAGGCGGCCCGACGTCGCGTTCTGTCAGGAACTCCGGCGTGAAGCCAGAGCGCCTGGGAGGTCCTGGGATCGGCGATCCGGGCGGATCAGAAAATCCGTGCGGATCAGAACAACCGAGGAGCTAGCCGGACGACCGATCAGAAGCTGATCAGCGTGACCTTGGGACTGTTCTGAACCGGACCTGGCACAGCTGGGCTGGGCCGATGCGTTCAGATAGTTTCCCGGCCTGGGGGCAGATCACCACCACTGGTGATCTGGCGCAGGGACCTGGAGGCCCGGCTAGCGGTCGGGCACAGGATCAAAGCGCAGCTCAATACTATACCTCACACCCTGCTGCCCCCTCCCCACAACAGATGACACGCCTGTGCGCCGCTGATCTGGCCTGGGCCGTTTCAGCTGTCAGACTCAGGTGAGCATTCCTTCTCCCCGATGCCCCTGCTGCTCTCCGGCCGCGGTTTTCGCCAGGAGCTGGAGCGCGCCGGGGCCCTGGCTCTGTTCGCACCCCTGGAGGGCGGCGCCGAAACCCGCTTGCTGCGAAGGCTGCGGGCCCATGGCTACAGGGCGCAGATCTGCTCGGCCCGGGGCCTGGGCGATCCTGAGGCCTACCTGTTGCAGCTCCATGGCGTAAGGCCTCCCCACCTGGGCCATCAGAGCGTGGGTCGCGGGGCGGCCGTGGGTGAGGTGCAGCGGGTGATGCCCCAGCTCGGAGCCCTGCTGGACGGTGACGCCCCCATGGTGCTCTGGCTGCTGGAGGGACAGGTGCTCTCCTCCGCCGAGCGGGCCTCCCTGGTGAATCTCAGCCAGCGGGAGCCCCGTCTCAAGCTGGTGGTGGAGATGGGCGGGGCGCGGGCGCTGCGCTGGCAGCCCCTGGCCGAGCTGGTGTGAATCCCCGGCCTGGCCCGGAGGCCATCCAGCCCGGGACATCCGAGCGGGCCGCCCGCTGGCAGGAGCTGAGCGAGAACATCCCCGTCGGCATCGACGTGTTGCGCAGCCGGCCGGATCTCAGCTCAGCCTTCCTGTTCGCCAGCCGGGCCTGGCTGGCGATGGTGGACCTGAAGCTCGAGGACCTTCAGGCCAACCCAGAGCTGGCGTTTGAAGCGGTGCACCCCGACGACCGTGAAGGCCTGCGCCAGCACAACGTGGAGGCGCTCTCGGCCGGCACGCCGTTTCTCTGGCACGGCCGCCTGCTGGTGCGCGGTGCGGTGAGCTGGGTGCGCATCCAGTCGACCCCAACACCCCAGGCCGACGGTTGCCTCCTGTGGGAGGGGGTGATGATCGACATCAGCGATCTCAAACAGCGTGAGCAGGAGCTGCAGCACCAGCAGCAGGAACTCCACCGCATCCTCGACAACCTGCCGATTCCCGTGGGCAGCAGCCGGCTTGAGGGTGAGCAGAGGCTTGAGTATTTGAATCGCTGCTTCAGCGAAACCTTTGGCTGCGACCTGGGCAGCGTGAAGAGCGTTGCCGACTGGATTCAAAAGGCCTATCCCCATCCCCTGCGGCGATGCTTCTACAGGCAGCGCTGGGAGTGCGATCTGCTCACCGCACTGCGGGGCGATGGCCGGATTCCTGCCCGGGACTACCGCGTGACCTGCCGGGATGGCAGCCGCCGCGACGTGTGGCTCAGCGCCGTGGTACTCGACGATCTGCTGGTGGTGGCATTCCTGGACATCACCGAGCGCCGGCGGGCGGAGCTGGCCCTGGCCCTTGCCAGGCGCCGGGAGCGGCGGCAGCGCCGACAGCAACAGGCTGAGCTGGAGCGCAAGCTCCAATCCAGCCTCACGGCGGCCGCCATGGTGCATGAGATTCAGCAGCCCCTCAGCACCCTGTTGATCGGAGCACAGCTGGCCCTCGCCAGCCTCGAGCAGGCTGCCGACCAGACATCTGCCCAGCTCCGTGATCTGCTGGCCGCCCAGCGGGACCAGGCGCAGCAGTTGAAGCAGACCACCGAAAAGATGCGCGCCCTGCTGGGCAACGTGCAGACCCCTCACCTGCCGGTGAATCTCAGCGACGTGCTGGAGAGCGCCCTGTTGTTCCTGCGCGGCACCCTTCGGGATGCCGGGATCACCGTTGACTGCCGGGCCTCCGAATCTCCCTGTTGGGTGGCAGGGGATGGGGCCCAGCTGCAGATCGTGGTGGCCAATCTGCTGCGCAATGCCCAGGAGGCCTTGCAGGTGGCGGCCACGGTCCAGCCCCGCATTGCCGTGGCTCTGCGGCGCTCTGCCGATGCCCTGGAGCTGGTGGTGGAGGACAACGGTCCGGGCCTGCCACCTGATCTGCTCGCAGGCGGCGCGCTGACCGGCGGCCAGGCCGGGGGGATGGGCGTGGGTCTCTATGTGGTGAACACCACGATGGAGAACCATGGAGGCAGCCTGCGACTGGGCCGCTCGCCCCTGGGCGGGGCCGCGCTGACGCTGGGTTTTCCAGCGTTGCCCACGCCCTCCGCCAGCCCTGCCTCCGGATGACGGCCTCTGCCCGCGGGGAGGCGGCCCTGGCTGCTGGGCGCTGGGTGAAGTGGATCGCCGGCGCTTCCAACCAGGATCTGGCCGCCATTGAGGACCTGGCCGGGATCTATGTCCTGGCCGGGGTGCACTGCCTGGATGTGGCGGCGGACAGGGCGGTGGTGGCCGCCGCTCGCCGGGGAATGGCCTGGGCGGTGGCCCGTGGCGCTGCCCGCCCCTGGTTGATGGTGAGCCTCAGTGATGGGCAGGATCCCCACTTCCGCAAGGCCTGGTTTGATCCGCGCCGCTGTCCGCCGCAGTGCCCGCGACCGTGTGAACGGGCCTGCCCGGCCCTGGCGATCGGCGAGCCGGCCACGGGCCAGGCGGGGGTGCTCGAGGAGCGCTGCTATGGATGCGGCCGCTGCCTGCCCGCCTGCCCCCTGGGACTGATCGAGGAGCATGGCCGGGTGCTGGCCCCCCAGGCCGTGCCGCCCCTGCTGCGCGAGCTCAGACCTGATGCAGTGGAGCTACACACCCAGCCGGGCCGCCAGCAGGCCTTTGAGGAGCGGCTCAGCCAGCTGGTGGCCAGCGGTGTGCGCCTGCGCCGCCTCGCCGTGAGCGCCGGCGCCGATGTGGCACCGGTGGAGCTCTGGCAGCGGTTTGCGGCCCTGCGCCGCAGTGGCTTCCGCCCCATCTGGCAGCTCGACGGCCGGCCGATGAGCGGCGACGTGGGGGACGGCACCGCCCGGGCGGCGGTGGCTCTGCTGGCCTCACGACAGCGGGCGATGCCCCCCGGGCCCCTGCAGCTGGCCGGTGGCACCAACAGGCGCAGCCTGCCGCTGCTGATGGCGGAGCCGCTGGCAGCGGGTTTCTGCGCCGGGGTGGCCTTCGGCGGTGTGGCCCGCCGCCAGTTGCAGCCCCTGTTGCTGCAGGCGCAGGAGCGGGGCAAGGCCCTGCTCCAGGCGGGCGATCTCTGGCCTCAGGCCCTCGTCCTGGCGCGGGAGCTGGTGGGGCCCTGGCTAGAACGGATCTGATCCTTGTCAGCGCCTGGTCGTGGTGTCCAGCTCCGAGCTGCCGGCCTCCCCACCCCAGCGGGTCACCGACGACCTCGACCGGCTGCTGGCGGTGCTGCCCGAGCCCGTGGCCGGCGCCTTGGCCCGCGATCCCGACTGCGACCAGTTGCTGGAGGTGGTGCTCGATCTCGGTCGCGTGCCGGAGGCCCGCTATCCCGGTCGGGCCCTGAACCTGGGCCAGGAGCCCGTGCAGCGCCGCGACCTGGCGGCCGTGGTGGAGCGGCTGGGGGCCTTCGGCGGCGACAACCGGGCCGGCATCGAGCGCACCCTGCATCGCATCAGCGCCATCCGCAACCGCAGCGGCGAGATCGTGGGCCTCACCTGCCGGGTGGGCCGGGCCGTGTTCGGCACGGTGGTGATGGTGCGCGACCTGCTGGACTCCGGCCAGTCGCTGCTTCTGATGGGCCGGCCCGGCGTGGGCAAGACCACGGCCCTGCGGGAGATCGCCCGGGTGCTGGCCGACGACCTGGAGAAGCGGGTGGTGGTGATCGACACCAGCAACGAGATCGCCGGTGACGGCGACATCCCCCATCCGGCCATCGGCCGGGCCCGGCGCATGCAGGTGGCCCGGCCGGAGCTGCAGCACCAGGTGATGATCGAGGCGGTGGAAAACCACATGCCCGAGGTGATCGTGATCGATGAGATCGGCACGGAACTGGAGGCCCAGGCAGCGCGCACCATCGCCGAGAGGGGGGTGATGCTGGTGGCCACGGCCCACGGCAACGCCCTGGCCAACCTGATCAAGAACCCCACCCTCGCCGACCTGGTGGGTGGCATCCAGTCGGTGACCCTGGGCGATGAGGAGGCCCGCCGGCGGCGCACCCAGAAGACGGTGCTGGAGCGGGCTGCCGAACCCACATTCCCCCTGGCGGTGGAGATGCACAGCCGCCAGCGCTGGCTGGTGCACGCCGATGTGGCCGCCACGGTGGATGCCCTGCTGCGCGGCCAGCCCGCCCGCCCCCAGGTGCGTGAACTGGCCCCGGATGGGCGGTTGGAGGTGCGGGACAGCCCGCCCCCACCGCCCCAGCTGCGCGCCCTGCGGCGACCCACGCCCCCCGCGCTGGTGGCCGTTCCCCTGCCGCCGGTGCCGGAGGCCCCCGCTCCCGGCAGTGCCCCCCTGCGGGTCTACGGCGCCGGCATCAATTGCGGGCTGCTGGAGCAGGTGGTGCGGGCTCGCCAGCTGCCGGTGCAGGTGGTGGGCAGCGTGGAACTGGCCAATGTGGTGCTGAGTGTGCGCCAGCAGCTGGGACGGGACCCCCATGTGCGTCGGCAGGCCCAGGAGCTCGGCCTGCCGATCCTGGTGATCAAGAGCGACGCCCAGCCCCAGCTGCAGCGGGCGCTGGAGCGGTTGCTGGAGCGTCATCGGCCCGCCTCGCCCCCGCTCCACGGCTCCCCTGAGGCCTGCGGATCCGGCACCCTCGACGATGCCCACGCCGCCCTTGAGGAGTGCCGGCTGGCCGTGGAGCAGGTGGTACTCGCCCAGGGCCAGCCGGTGGAGCTCCTCCCCCGCAGTGCCTCCGTGCGCCAGCAACAGGCCGAACTGGCCGCCCGTTATCGCCTGCGCACGGCTGTGTTCGGCCATGGCGAACAGCAGCGTGTGCGGGTGTTCCCGGCCTGAGCGCAACGCCGGAGCGCCAGCCGGAACCGGGGGCGTTGACGAAGGGCCTGCCGCTGTGGGTAACTAGCAGGGCAGCGGCCTGGCCGCTGGGCAAGATCCGGGAGTCGCAGTGCTCCTGGCACTTCGCATTGGGCCGTCGCCAAGCGGTAAGGCAGCGGGTTTTGGTCCCGCCATTCCTAGGTTCGAATCCTAGCGGCCCAGTTCAGACCGCATTCCCAGCCCTTTTCTGGGACCAGGATGCTTCCGCTGCTGACTGCTGGGTCTGTTTGGTTGGTCCCGCAGTGGCAGAGCTCCTACGCTCAGCTCGTCGATGCGGATGGCTGGCGCTGATGGTCGTGGCCCCGCTGCTGGTGTGTGATTTTGACGGCGTGCTGGTGAACGGCATGGCCGAGTACTGGTTCGCCGCCCGCCGCGCCGCCCTCGACCTCGATGCCACGCTGCAGGTGCCGGAGGCCATGCCTGCCGGCTTCCGCCACCTGCGCCCCCTGATCCACAAGGGTTGGGAAATGGTGTTGGTGGCCGCTGAATTGGCCCGGGCTGATTTCCAGCTGCAGCCCTGGCTGGTGGCCTATGCCGATCAGCTGGCGCCGGCGCTGGCGAGCTGGGGCTGGACGCCTGATCAGCTCCAGGCCCAGCTGGAGCGGGTGCGTGAGCAGGCCATCGCCAGCGATCTGCACCGCTGGCTGGGGCTGCATCACTTTTATCCCGGGGTGCCGGAGCGCCTGCGCCGGCTCGGCGATGAGGGGGTGAGCTGGGCCGTGCTCACCACCAAGGGCGGGGTTTTCGCCCGAAAGATCCTGGCGTCCGCCGGGCTGGAGCCCTGGGCGCTCTACGGCCATGAACAGGGAAGCAAGCCGGAGGTTCTGACCAGGCTCCTGCGCGAACAGCACCGCCCCATCTGGTTTCTGGAGGATCGCCGGCCCACCCTGGAAGCGGTGTGCAGGCAGCCGGGGCTGGCGGATGTGCGCTGTTTTCTGGCCAGCTGGGGCTACCTTCTCCCCTGCGATGGCCAGGACCTGCCGCCAGGGATCCACTGGCTTGAGCCGCAAGTGTTTGCTGCCCCCCTGGCACGCTGGCCCTGATTGCCCTACAGTACTTCTGTACTAAACGCGGTTGAGACGCCGGCCCTCTGGTGGTGGCACTTGCTCTCTGGAGGTCGGAGTCGGGAGGTGTGACCTGGTCATGCCCCCTGTCTCTTCCGGTGACATGCGCTGTCCTGGCAGTGCCTGTCTGCCGGGTCCAGGGTCCGTCAGGATGGCTGGGCGGCCCGTTCCATCGCAACTTTTTCCATGCCTGCTGATCCGAAGGCCGCTGTGTCTACCCCCGCCACGCCTGCCCCCTCATCGCCGTCTAGCTCGCCGTCCACCGCAGCTCCCACCGCCATGCCATCCCCTGCCAACACGGTGGGCGCTGCCGACGCCAAGGCCATGGCCGAGCGTGACAAGGCCCTGGGTCTGGTGCTCAACCAGATCGAGCGCAATTTCGGCAAGGGCTCGATCATGCGTCTCGGCGATGCCTCCCGCATGCGGGTGGAGACCATCTCCACCGGAGCGCTCACCCTCGATCTGGCCCTGGGGGGCGGCTATCCGAGGGGCAGGGTGGTGGAGGTGTACGGGCCGGAGAGCTCGGGTAAGACCACCCTCACCCTCCATGCCATCGCCGAGGTGCAACGGCGCGGTGGTGTGGCCGCCTTCGTGGATGCGGAACATGCCCTCGATCCGGTGTACGCGGCGGCCCTGGGGGTGGATATCGAGAATCTGCTGGTCTCCCAGCCCGATACCGGTGAGATGGCGCTGGAGATCGTTGACCAGCTGGTGCGCTCTGCCGCCGTGGACATCGTGGTGGTCGACTCGGTGGCCGCCCTCACGCCCCGGGCCGAGATCGAGGGGGAGATGGGCGATCTGGCGGTGGGCAGCCAGGCCCGCCTGATGAGTCAGGCGATGCGCAAGATCACGGGGAACATCGGCAAGTCCGGCTGCACCGTGATTTTCCTCAACCAGCTGCGCCAGAAGATCGGCGTGACCTACGGCAACCCCGAAACCACCACCGGCGGTAATGCCCTTAAGTTCTACGCATCGGTGCGACTGGACATCCGTCGCATCCAGACCCTCAAGCGTGGCACGGAGGAGTACGGCATCCGGGCCAAGGTGAAGGTGGCCAAGAACAAGGTGGCACCTCCTTTCCGCATCGCGGAATTTGACATTCTGTTCGGTCGGGGTATCAGCACCCTGGGTTGTCTGCTCGACCTGGCCGAGGAAACCGGGGTGGTGACCCGCAAGGGCGCCTGGTACAGCTATGAGGGTGACAACATCGGTCAGGGCCGCGACAACACCATCACCTGGCTGGAGCAGAACCCCGACCAGGCCCTGGTGATCGAGCAACTCACCCGGCAGAAGCTCACCGAGGGTTCGGAAGTCACGGCCAACTCGATGAAGCCCCTGGCTGCTGCTGCGAAGGCAGCGGTGGCTGAGCCTGCGGGCGCCGCGAACTGACGTTCCGCCGCGACCCTCGGCCGGTGCGATGCCAGGGGCAGCTGCCCCTGGCACAGGTGATGGGGGCAGGTCAGCGCTTGGACGGTGAGCTTCTGGTTGGCTTGGTGGCTGACTCCATGGGGTCTGGCTGGGCTGGGGCTGGCTGTTGCAGCATTTCGGCCACCCGCTGCAGCTCCTGGATGGCCTCGGCGCCTTCCAGCTTCACCAGCTCATGGCCATCGCGGGATTCAACCCAGCTGATGCCGAAATCCGACACCAGAAAGCGCACCATGTGGTTCTCGCCCAGATTGGCGACGAAGGACGATCCCTGGCCATTGCGTCCATCACCGCAGGTGTAGCAGGTGGCGGCCAACCCCCGGTCCTGCAGGCTGCGGGCCAGGGCCTGCAGGCTGAGCACGAGGTCAAGGACCACGGCGCGGTATTGCTCCGCCAGGCGGAAGAACATGGCTCAAGCCCCATGTGATCCGACAAGCATAAGGTTTTCTTCAGATTTTCGTGGGTATGAATGCCTACCGCTCAACCGTCGGCCAGGGTCCACCAGCCGGCAGCCGGGCCGATGAACCGCACCGTGAGCCAGAAGATCACCAGGGCGGCAATGCCGATCCAGGCTCCTTTGGTGGTGATGGTCACGAAGCGGTCGGCCTGATCGCGGCTGAGGGGAAGCCAGGAGGTGATCCGGGGGCTGGTGTCGGTACCGGAGCGGTCCGCTTTCGCCTGCCGCGGCGGCAGGCCCTGGATCTGGCGGCGTTTGGCTTCCCCCATGGGTGCGGTTCAGGTGGATCGTGCCTAGGAGGCTAGTCAGCCCGGCGGTCCCATCCCGCGTGCGCGGCGCCGGGTCAGTGGGGCAGCAGGCGGGTGAGGTTCAGCCAGGGCTCCAGGGCGGCCAGCACCGCCTGTCCCCAGCTGCGGCCGCGCAGCCGACCGTCGAGGATCGCCAGCCTGCCTCCGCTGCGCCGCAGCCCGGCCACCGCCAGCTGCAGCCGGGTGATGCCATCGGGCAGCAGCCGCTCCCGGAACCAGTCGCGTCCCTGCAGGCGCAGATGTTGCACCTGGGCCGCCGTGAGCGGATCCTCCAGGCTGGCGATCGGCAGCAGGGCCACGATCAGCTGGTCGGGCAGGGGCAGCCGGTTCTGGTGGGCGAGCCACCAGCTCCAGCGGCAGCACACCACCCCGTTGCTCTCGGGGGCGGTGTGTTCCTGCACCACCCGGCTGCCGAATTCAGCGGCCAGGCCACTGGCCAGGGTCAGCCGCAGGGCATCGTCGTCGACCAGCACCACACTCACCCCCGCCTGCCCCAGCACCAGCCGCCGGCTCTGCTCCAGCAGATGCTCGCCGTAACAGGGACTGTTCGGCAAAGGTTGGCGCTGCGGTGCATAGAGCGGCAGGGGGTCGGCCAGGGGCGGGTCGCCCAGCTCAACGGTCACATCGGGTTCGCGTCCCAGCAGGCCTCGCGCACTCCAGTCCGCCCCCAGCTGACCCACCAGCAGAGCGCCGCGCTGCTGCAGCAGGCCCGGCAGCGCCGCCAGCGGATCGAGGGGTTGGCGGTGGAGGCTCCACTGCAGCAGCTGGGAATCGCGGCGGGCCCAGCTGGTCCAGCTGGCGTCACCCTGGGCCAGCCAGTGGCTCCAGGGATCGGGCAGATCACCCAGCAGGGCCAGCAGCTGGCGCAGGGGAGCTTCCGCATCCGCCGCCAGGGGCACCAGCCCGTCGGCGGTGCGGGGATGGCCCAGCACCAGCCGGTTGAGGCGGCTATGCAGCTCCAGCAGGCTGGACTCCGCCTGGGGATGGGCCCGGCGCAGCTGGTCCCAGTGTTCGGGGGTGAGCCGGATCTCCAGGGCCTGCCTGAGCAGCGGATCCAGCAGTTCCGCCTCCGGGATCACCACCTGTCTGCAGTCCAGTCGGCCCTGCTGCCACGCCCGCAGCAGCTGCTGGTGATTCAGCAGCCACACCCTTGCGCTTCCAGGCTCGTCCCCCTCGAAGCAGGGCAGGGCCAGGCCCTGGCCGGCGGCCTGCAGGCGGGGAAGCTCCACCTGCAGCAGCCGCTGGCGCAGGGCGTCGCTCACCACCAGGGCCAAGGGGGCCTCGCTCAGGGCCAGCGGCACCAGCAGACTGATCAGCCAGCTGGGATCACTGCCGGGCACCAGCCGTACCAGGGTCTGGTCGCCGCGGCGCAGGCTGCGGGCCACCAGCCGGCTGAGGCTGAGGTGGTGGGGCCAGCGCTCACCCCCTTCCTGCCGCAGCAGGGCCTTGAGCTGGTGGTGGGCGCGGGCCTCGAGCATCCGCTGTCAGCCGATGGGCTCGAATCGTAGGAAGCTGGCCGGATCGCACTGCAGCAGCGATGACATCCCCCCCCGCCGGCTCCCCTCCCGTGCCCACCGATCCGCCCGGTTCGACAGCCTGCGCCCAGCTGGGCGGTCCGGTGGGGATCGTGGGCCTGGGCCTGATCGGTGGCTCCCTCGGGCTTGACCTGCAGCACCTTGGCCTGGAGGTGCGGGGGGTGGTGCATCGCCAGGCCACCGCCGAGCGGGCCCTGGCCCGGGGACTCGCCCAGCAGGTGTCCACCGATCCCCTGCTGCTGGCCGACTGCGCTCTGGTGGTGTTGGCGCTGCCCCTGGATCGTCTGCTGGAGCCGGATCCAGCGCTGGTGGCGGTGCTGCCCGCCCAGGCGGTGGTCACCGATGTGGGCTCGGTGAAGCAGCCGGTGCTGGAGCGCTGGCAGGCCCTGCACCCCCGCTTCGTGGCCAGCCATCCGATGGCCGGCACGGCCCAGGCCGGGGTTGAGGCCGGTGTGCCCCAGCTCTTCCAGGCCCGGCCCTGGGTCGCCACACCAACCGCCGGCACCGACCCTGCCGCCCTGCGGTTGGTGGAGGCCCTGGCCGGGGCCGTGGGCGCCCAGTGGCTGTGCTGCAGCGCCGCCGAGCACGACCGGGCTGTGGCCCTGATCTCCCACTTGCCGGTGCTGGTGAGCGCCGCCCTGATCCACACCGCCCACCGGCAGGCCGCCGCCGACCCCGAGGGCCAGCTGCCCGCTTTGGTGCGGCAGCTGGCCTCCAGCGGCTTTGCCGACACCACTCGGGTGGGCGGCGGCAACCCGGAGCTGGGCACCCTGATGGCCCGCTGCAACCAGCCGGCCCTGCGTCAGGCCCTGGCCGGCTACCGCCGCAGCCTGGAGGCCCTGGAGTGCCAGCTGGAGCGTGGGGATTGGAATGCTCTGCAGGCCCTGCTGGCGGAGAGCCAGCAGCTCCGTCCCCAGTTCCTGGCGTCCGCTCAGGCGCTCAGGCCAGCGCCAGTTGCTGTCCCCGCCCCGCCAGCAGCTGGCGGCAGCACATCAGGGCCGACAGGCTGACTCCGGCGGTGCCCTCGCCGGGGTAGATCGCATCGCCGCAGAGCCAGAGCCCGGGGATGGGGGTGCGGCTGGCCAGGCCGAAGGGGCCGAACAGCCGGGGCCGCTGGCCCAGCCCGCCCACGAAGCCGAAGGGCCGGCCGGTCCAGCGGGCGAAACCCCTCGGTGTGGCCAGTTCCTGGTGCAACCAGGCGCCGGGATCCAGCCCGAGCCCCCGCTCCAGGCCGCGGCGGATTCCCTCCATGGCCTGCTGCTTGGCGGCCTCGTAGCCCTGGCGATCCCCGCTGAACCAGGGGCGGGCGGCTGTGAACACGCTGGCGATCACGGTGGCCTGGCCGGCGGGGGCGCGGCCATCCCCCTCCCGGCTCACCGAGACGAACAGGGAGCCGGGCTCGTCCCAGGCGAACTGCAGGTGGCCGGGGGTGTCGGCCGGCAGCTGGCTGCGCTCCAGGGCCCCGTAGAACACCAGGGCCCCAGAGGGGTCGGGCAGTCCAGCCAGCCGCTGGCGGTAGGGGCCTGGCAGGGCCTCCCCGAGCAGCTCCGGCAGCAGCTGGGGCGGCACGGCCAGCACCAGCTCGCTGGCCGCGAGGCGGAACGGGGCGCGGCCGCCGGCCCGCTCGCCCTCCACCAGCCAGCCGCCATTGGCCTGGCGGCGCAGTGCGCTCACCCGATGGCGCAGGCGCAGCTGCCCACCCGCTGCCCGCAGACCCTGCTCCAGCGCGGAGCTGAGCACCTGCATCGAGCCCTCCAGGTGCCACAGGCCCAGGGGTTCCTGGGCCATGGCCAGCACGGTGGCGCCGTAGAGAGCGGCGGTGCGATCGGCAGGCTCCTGGGAGTAGAGCCGCAGCTGCAGATCGAGGAAGCGCCGCAGCCGCTGGTCGCCGCCGCAGCCGCAGAGGCGCTGCAGATCGGCCACCGTGGCCGCGGCCAGTGGGGCACTCAACAGATTGCCGGCGCCCAGGGCGCCGAGCAGCTGGGCCAGGTCCCAGCCGGTGCGGGGCGGCAGTACCGGATCCCGGGCGGCAAAGCTCCAGTTGGCCTGATGCAGCCAGCTGCAGAGCTGCCAGAAGCGCTCGCTGCCGGGGAACTGCCGCTTTCGCTCCTGGCGCCAGCGCTGGGGGTCGCGCCACAGGCTCACGGCTGGCGAGCCATCGCCCAGATCCACCAGGCAGCCCGGATCGAGGGGAGTGGCGGCCGGCAGGGGGATGCCCAGGTGGGCAAACAGGCGGGCATGGCTGCCGCCGGACTCCAGGCCCGCCACCTGGGTCGCACCGACGTCGAAGGTGTAGGGGCCACGGCGAAACGTGCCGGCACAGCCGCCGCTCTGGTGGTGGGCCTCCAGCAGCACCACCTCCAGGCCCGCGTGGGCCAGCAGGGCCGCTGCCGTGAGCCCGGCGATGCCGGCCCCCACCACCACCACCGGCTGACTGCAGTCCCCCATCACGGCATGCTGGCAGCCGGGTCTCCGCATCGCGCCGCCCGTGGCTGCCCTCCCCACCGCTGCCCTTGCCGCCTGGTTGGCGAGCGAACGGGACGAGATGCTGCTGGACATGGCTCCCGTGGGTGGGGGGTGCATTCACAGCAGCTGGTGTCTGCGGCTGGCCAGCGGCCGCCAGCTGTTCGCCAAGACCAACAGCGCCGAACGGTTGCCCCTGCTGCAGGCGGAGGCGGAGGGTCTGCGGGCTCTGGCGGCCTGGGCCGAGCCGCCCTTGCGGCTGCCCCAGCCCCTGGCCCTCACCATCCTGGGCGGTCAGGCCCTGCTGGTGCTCCCCTGGCTCGACCTGGCGCACGGCAGTGGGGCCGGCGCCGGCTGGCGGCAGCTGGGCGAGAGCCTGGCGCGCCTGCACCGGGCCAGTGCCCGTGGCAATGGTGGCCGGGGGTTTGGCCTGGACCACGACAACTTCATCGGCCTCTCGCCCCAGCGCAATGGCTGGAACGGGGACTGGGCGGGGTTTTTCCGCTCAGAGCGGCTGGAGCCCCAGCTGGCCTGGGCCGCGGCGGCCGGGCAGGAGCTGCAGGGGGCTGAGCGGTTGCTGGAGCTGCTGCCCCAGTGGCTGAACGGTCACGGCCCGATGCCGGTGCTGGTGCACGGTGATCTCTGGAGCGGCAATGCCGCCCTGCTGCACAGCAGAGATGCTGCCCTGTTCGACCCCGCTAGCCACTGGGCAGACCGGGAAGTGGATCTGGCCATGGCGGAGCTGTTCGGAGGCTTTCCCGCCGCGTTCTTTGCCGGCTATGAAGCCGAGTGGCCCCTGCCGGCGGGGTATCGGGAGCGCAGACGCCTCTACAACCTGTATCACTTGCTGAACCATGCCAACCTCTTCGGCGGCGGCTACTGGGGCCAGAGCCAACAGTGCATCAGCTCCGTTCTGCGGCAGAGGCCGCCCGGTTGAAGGCAGCCTGGCCGGAATGGGCTTGCAGCAGCAGCTGGCGTTGGCCCTGTGTGGCGTTCAGCCCAGATATTCCTGGCGCAGGTGTTGCAGCTTGGCCACCACGGCATTGCGCTTTTCGCCAGTGGTGAGGTTCTTCCAGCTCCACTGACCCACCACCACCAGGCCGAGCAGCTCGAGCAGGCCGGGCACGATGGGCAGGAGGTTGATGGTGTCCAGCACCCCCTTGATCAGCACCTGGGCAATGATCACCGCCAGCAGGATGCCCACCGACTTGCCGATGCGGCCCATCTGGCTCCAGTCCACCTTGTCCAGGGTCTGGTTCACCTTGCCCAGTATTTCGCTGTAGCGCTCGGTGAAATTCACGCCTGCGCCGTCCGCTTCGGTGGCGGCGTCGCCGACCGTCTCGGTGACCTGATCCACGGCGTCCTGATCCGGATTGGTGACGGAGGTATCGGTCATGAACCTGGGTAGCAAAGCCGTGAGAATGTCCCATAAGGTATCGGTGTGACCAGCTTTACGCCAACCGGCCTGGCGGCAGATGGGGGTGTGCTGATCGTTCTCGGTCGGCTCCTGGCCGCTGCCGATCCCGAGGAGGGCTGTGCCCTGCTGCTGGGCGAGGCCGGCAGCAGCCTGTGGCAGATCTGCTGGGTGTGGCCCTGCTGCAACGTGTGGCCCCAGCCGGAGGAGCGGAGTGAGCGTTTCGCCATCGATCCCCGCGAGCAGCTGGTGGCCCAGCGCTGGGCCCGGCAGCGGCGCTGGCAGGTGCTCGGGGTGGCCCACAGCCATCCCTCCAGCGGGGCCGTGCCCTCCAGCGCCGATTGCCGTCTCTGTGTGCCACCGGCCCTGATGGTGATCCGGGGCAAGGATGGGGAGCTGCGGGCTTGGTGGCTGGAGGACGGGGATCGCGAGCTCCGCCAGTTGCCATGGAGAATGGAGGATTGATTCCTCCCGCCGGCCTTGCTTCCTCCCGACACCAGCGGCGTTCAGCTCAGCCCCGATGAGGTGGCCCGCTTCTCGCGCCACCTCATCCTGCCGGAAGTGGGCATGGAGGGGCAGAAGCGGCTGAAGGCGGCGTCGGTGCTGTGTGTGGGCACCGGTGGGCTGGGCTCACCGCTGTTGCTCTACCTAGCCGCGGCCGGCGTGGGCCGGATCGGCATCGTTGATTTCGACGTGGTGGACCACTCCAACCTGCAGCGCCAGGTGATCCACGGCACCAGCTGGGTGGGCAAGCCCAAGATCGAATCGGCCAAGGCGCGGATCCTGGAGATCAACCCCCATTGCCAGGTGGATCTCTACGAGACCGCCCTCACCAGCGAGAACGCCCTGGCGATCATCGAGCCCTACGACCTCGTCTGCGACGGCACCGACAACTTCCCCACCCGCTACCTAGTGAACGACGCCTGCGTGCTGCTGGGCAAGCCGAACGTGTACGGCTCGATCTTCCGCTTCGAGGGCCAGGCCACGGTGTTCAACCTGGATGCCGAGAGCCCCAACTACCGCGACCTGTTCCCCGAGCCGCCGCCGCCGGGCATGGTGCCCTCCTGCGCCGAGGGCGGCGTGGTGGGTGTACTGCCCGGGATCATCGGCGTGATCCAGGCCACCGAGGCCGTGAAGATCATCACCGGCATCGGCACCACCCTCAGCGGCCGCCTGCTGCTGTTCGATGCTCTGGGCATGAAGTTCCGCGAGCTCAAGCTGCGGCCCAGCCCTGAGCGGCCGGTGATCGACTCTCTGATCGACTACCAGGAGTTCTGCGGCGTGGGCGGCACAGCGCCGGGCCAGGAGGAGACGGGCGCTGTGCCCAGCATCACCGTGGCCGAACTCAAGACGGTGATCGATGGCCAGATCGAGGACATCCTGCTGCTGGATGTGCGCAACCCCCAGGAGGCCGACATCGCCGTGATCCCGGGCTCGGTGCTGGTGCCCCTGGATCGGATCGAGAGCGGCGAGGCGATCGAGGACGTGCGCCAGCTGGCTGCCGGCAAGCAGCTCTATGTGCACTGCAAACTCGGCGGCCGCAGCGCCAAGGCGCTGATCGCCCTGAGTCGGCATGGCATCGAGGGCGTGAACGTGAGCGGCGGCATCGACGCCTGGAGCCAGCACGTCGATCCCGAGGTGCCGCGCTACTGATTCAGTCGTGCACTCCGCTTCAGTAATCCACCCCGCGCTTGAGATCAATCCCGCGCTCGGCGTAGTGCTTGTGGCACACCATCTCCGAGTGCACTGAGGCCAGATCGAAGTAGGCGGGGCGGTTTTTGCAGCGGCCGGTGAGGATCACCTCGGTTTCGGCGGGCTTGCGCAGTAGGGTCTGCACGATCGGCTCGACCGGCAGCAGCTCCAGATCCACCGTCGGGTTGATCTCATCGAGGATCACGGTTTTGTAGAGGCCGCTGGAGATGGCCGCCCGGGCGATCTCCCAGGCCCGTTCGGCCTCCACGTAGTCGATCGGCTGCTGCTGGCCGCGCCACACGATCGCGTCGCGGCCCGAGCGCAGGTGGTCCACCAGGTAGGGGTAGCTCTCGCGCAGGGCGGCAATGGCGGCGTCTTCGGTGTAGCCGCTGCCCCCCTTGAGCCACTGCAGGATCAGCACCCGGTGGCTCTTGTCCTGGCTGATCCCCCGGCCGATCGCCTGCAGGGCCTTGCCCAGGGCACTGGTGCTCTTGCCCTTGCCCTCGCCTGTGTAGATCTCGATGCCGTCGAGGCCGACAGAGCCGTTCGGGTCGCCGCCGTTCTGGTCGCCGCCATCCACCAGGCGCCGGTGGGCCCGCATCTCCGAGTGCAGGTCGGCCAGCTGCACCAGTTGCCGCGGCGCTCCCCGGCCGGTGCAGATCACCTCCATGCCAGGAGGTTTGGCGGCCAGGGTGCGGCACACCTCCTCGGCGTCGAGCAGGCCCAGATCGAGCACGGGGTTGAGCTCGTCGAGCACCACCACGGAATAGAGGTCGGAAGCGATGGCGCCCTTGGCGATATCCCAGCCGCGCTGGGCCTCCTGGCGGTCGAACTTGGTGGCCTCCTCGGCGGTGAAGAAGTCGCCGCGGCCGGTGCGCACCTGGTCGATCAGGTGGGGGAAGCCCTGCTGCAGGGCCTCAATCGCTGCGTCTTCGTCGTAGGCCCGGCCTGGGCCCTTGAGGAAGCGCAGAAGAAGCACGCGGGTGCGTTTCTGCTCGCAGATGCCCAGGCCGATCGTGCGCAGCACCACCCCGAGAGCGGCCTGGCTCTTGCCTTTGCCGTCGCCGTCATACACGTGCAGCTGGCCGTGGGCCCGCTCATCGCTGCCGGCGGCGGTGCGGATGCCGATGCCCCGGCCGGTGCCCCGCTGCGGCGTCTGGGTGCTGCTGGGGCTCATGGCGGGCAGGTGCGTGCAGTGATGCTATCGGGGTTCCCCTGGGCTTCAGCCCGTGGCGCCTGGGCCTCAGCATGCGGCGGAGTTTGCCAGGATCGACCCTGCCCCGGGCATGCCCAGGTTGAAGGTGTTGTCCCTGCTGGAGCCGCTTCCTTCGCCCCTGGAGGAGGCCCTCGCCGCCCTGCGAGCGGAGCTGGCCGCCCTGGGTCGGGTGGTGGTGGCCTATTCCGGTGGCGTGGACAGCGCCCTGGTGGCCGCCATCGCCGGGGAACAGCTGGGGCCTGGGGCGCTTACCATCACAGGTGTGTCGCCCGCCCTGGCGCCCCACCTGCGCCGGGAGGCGGCCGAGCAGGCGCGCTGGCTGGGGGTGGCCCATCGGGAGATCCCCACGGCCGAGCTCGCCGACCCCGCCTACGCCAGCAACCCCGCCGACCGCTGCTACGCCTGCAAGCGGGAACTGCACCAGCTTTTGGCCCCGATTGCCCGCGCGGCCGGCGCCGCCCAGGTGCTGGACGGCGTGAATGGCGATGACCTGCTCGACCATCGGCCCGGGATCCGAGCAGCCCGGGAGTTCGGCGTCCGCTCCCCCCTGGCCGAACTGGGGATCGACAAGGTCGGGGTGCGCCGCATCTCGCGGGCCCTGGGGTTGCCCTGGTGGGATAAGCCGGCCCAGCCCTGCCTGGCCTCCCGCTTTCCCTATGGCGAGCCGATCACCGCGGCCCGCCTGCGCCAGGTGGCGGCCGCTGAAGATCTGCTGCGCCAGCAGGGCTGGCGTGAGGTGCGGGTGCGCAGCCAGGGATCGACCGCCCGCATCGAGTTGCCGGCGACCGGCCTGGCGGAGGCCTTCAGCCGCTGGGGCGATGAGGGGCTGCGACGCAACGTGGTGGCGGAGCTGCTGGCCCTGGGATTCACCGCGGTGGCCCTCGATCTGGAGGGCCTGGTGAGCGGCAAACTCAACCGGGAGCTCTGAGCCCGGCCTGCGGGTTCAAGCCACCAGGGCCGGCTCCCGTTCACTGCCGGCGATGGCGGCAGGGGTTTCGCGGCGGAAGCTGGTGAGCTTGTGGCTGGCGGCGCCGAGTTCGGC
>Ga0208855_1000020_pt1 | contig 77023 bp, 103 predicted proteins | sample LakMenEpi17May12_FD_150708 | JGI IMG/M metagenome (GOLD analysis project Ga0208855, IMG submission 150708) | Freshwater microbial communities from Lake Mendota, WI - 17MAY2012 deep hole epilimnion (SPAdes) | ecosystem: Environmental > Aquatic > Freshwater > Lentic | place: Lake Mendota...
CGCTACGTGGCGATTTGCACTTGGCAGACGCTGCTTTTAAGAGCCCACAAGGCGACCTTGGCACCTATGTCATGGACTTGGCGGAAAGCGATCCTGAAGCGTTTGGCGTATCGCTGGCGACTCGGCTGGATTATGCAAGCCTCGAAGAGTTCGACAAGAAAAAGACGGGCGAAAAGTGGCCAATGCGATTTTCTGACATCCGGGCCGGAGACATCGTGGACGAGCCAGCCGCAACACGCGGCGGCATGTTCGACTTGACTACGCCGGATCTGCGGAACCTACCAGCGCAGGCGACAGTATTGCTTTCCACGTATTTTGGCGATGCGGAACCCGAAGTGGTCAGGGGTCGTATCAACAGTTTCCTTGACCGCTATCTATCAAACAGGGAGCCTGTAATGGCCGACGAAACAGAAGTTGAGAAGCCAGAAGAAACACCGGTCGAAGAAACGACCACGACTGCAACGCCAGTTGAAGAGACAGCAGCAAAGCCTGACTTGTCAACGGACTTCGCAGCCGACGAACGAGCACGCTGCAAAAAGATTCGGGCACTGGTTGACCTTGCGGGAGTTCCTGACAAGTTCAACCTGTTTGTGGACAACAATTTCAGCGTTGAAGAAACGCAGGCAGCTTTGCGTGACATCGTCGCAAAGAAAAACCCTGCACTTAGCAACGTGCCAGAAGCTCCCGCCGATCCAAACGCCAAATACAAGGCGGAATTTGCGGCCGAGCCTCGTTACGCTAAAAGCATGACCGTCGATCAGTTTGTTGCAATGCGTCGAGTTGACGAGGGTCTTGACGTTCTCAAAGCCCCAATGAACGCTGCAGGTTAGTCACGCTCCAAAAGGGCGATTCTTTTTCAATCACTGTTTGAGGAGCGAATACCATGGCTGTAACAGCCAATCAAGTCATCAAAGTGCAGGAAGGCGATCGACGGAGCTATCCTGTCGAGGAGTCTACTCGCATTTATCAAGGAACGATGGTCTATGTAAACGCAGCCGGATACGCCTGCGATGTCACTGCAACAGGCGTTAACGCTTTTGTTGGCATCGCAGTCGCAGAAGCCGACAACACCAGCGGCGCAGATGGCGATATTGAAGTCGAGGTCTACACGGAAGGTGACTTCGAGCTGACTGGCACATTCAACTCCATTACCGACGTTGGAATGCCAGCGTATGGCGATGACAACTACGCGGTTGTCGTTGCTCTTGGCGCAAGCAGCGTCCGCATTGGGCGTGTTGTGCGATTCGTCAGCACTACAAAAGCAATCATAGCCATCAAGCCAAGCGGCGTCGGAGCATTGGAAGTTGCTCCGCTCACAACCATCACGCCAGCAGATGCGGCTGGAACGCCTGACTACGCAATTGCTGCAATCACAAGCAGCACGCCTTTCGGCTTTTCAAACGCGGCTGAAGGCATCACGATCCTTTACGTTATTCAGAACCTTCAGCGTCGCGTTTTGGACCTTGAAGCACGCCTGAAGTAGTTCTCTTGTGTCTCCGTCACGGGAGGCCGGTGATACGTTGCAACGTTCCCGGCTTACCCGCGACAGAGTTGATTTTCTCAGTGTGATTACCGTGATGGAGGTTTTGAAGGAAACCTCTCATGCCTCTGGATACAGCAAAAGCAACAGTCACACTGCGGACTTTGACGCAGAAATTCGACAACCGAATCGGCACTGCGACTCCGTTCTACCCGCAGGTTTCGACCATCGTGCCAAGCGACGGTGCGGACGAAGCCTACGGTATGCTCGGGAATCATCCCGGCGTTCGCGAATGGCTGGGTGATCGTCAGTTTCACGAGCTGCGAGCAGGGACGTTCACCATTGCGAACAAGCATTGGGAAAACTCGCTGAAGATCAAAAAGACCGACATTGCCGACGACCGTATGAATATGTACGGCCCGCTGATGGAGGATCTGGCCGTTGAAGCCAGTTATCACCCGGACGAGCTGTTTTTCACAACGCTGGTCAATGGCGAGTCAACAGCGTGTTTCGATGGTCAGTTCTTTTTCGACACGGATCACAGTTGGGGCGACTCTGGCACACAGAGCAACGACTTGACCAGCGCGGCAGCAACCGGCACAACGCCGACAGTGGCGGAAGCAAAGGCGGCATTCAACGCCGCTCGAAACGCAATGATGAAGTTCAAGAACGATCAGGGCAAGCTGCTGAATCGACCAATCAGCATGGGGCTGAGCAATCTGCTTCTGCTGTGCAATGTCGACTTCGAAGCAATCTTCAAAGAAGCGTTGCTGGCACCTCTGGTAAGCACCGGCGGTACAAACGTCGTTGTGGACGCTCCGCAGATCATGTCCAGTGCTTACCTGACCGACACGAGCAAGTTTTACCTGTTCAATCTGGATGGCCCATTGAAGCCATTCGTGTTTCAGGCTCGCGAGCCGCTTTCACGACAGATGAAAGGGCTTGACGACAGTGAAACCAAGGACGTGAAGTTCATGACTGAGGCACGATACAACCTCGGTTATTTGGCATGGTGGAAGGCCGTTCTTCACACCTTCACTTAATCGGCGGCTGTGGATGAGAAACACCGGAAGCCGTGTCTTCCGGTGGCTCTGTGGTTATCCGCCATAATCACAGGGCATTTTGTGGCGGCGGAATGAGGCTCAGTAATGGCAGCAGCAGAAAAAACAAAAACGATCACGGTCGCAAAAGGACCAAAGGCAACCGGCAAAGTGTTCGGTTTTCGGATCGCTCCAAAAGACAAAACAAACGGCGGTCGAATCGAGATCGGCGACAGGCCGGTCAAGATCAATTTGGAAACTCCTGAAGCGATCAAGTGCAATTTGAGAGCGGCGGTAGAGGGTCACATTGGAATGGGATTTCTCAAACTGGTGGACGCAACTGAATGAGCCTTCGCGAGCAAATGGCCGTTGATGCGTGTGCGATCTTGAACACCGATGAACTCGGTGAGCAGGCATTGTGGACGCCTTACGGCCAAAGCTCGGGACTCAACAGAACTGTTCGTCTTATTGAGCAACCGGACCTGCAAACAATCAGGCGGGCGTTTGTCTGGACAGTTCAGAAAGGCACAGCAACTCGGCAGGGGGATTTGTTTCGCGTTAAGCGTGGCAACGTCACCAGCACATGGCGAGTTCTTTACACGGATCCGGCGGAGACAGCTTTGCAGCGGTCTCATTGCCACCTGCAACTGACGGACACAATAAAAGCTGTTCGTCGGCCGAAGTACAAGCGAGCAAGCGGGGCAGACGCCTCAATTCCTTCCGAGGTGGCCGCGTCATATCGGTGCCAGTGGTTTCAGTCTTCGGCAGAAATCGACGTTGATAACAAACGACGAACCATGCAGGGTGAGTGGTATTGCGTTGTTGAAGAAGTTCCAGAACTGGATACGGATCTTACGTTGACGGATTCTAATGGCAGATCGTTTCGGGTGGATCGACTCGAAAAAGGATTCAACCGCGATGAGCTGCCATATTTGATTTGTTCGAGGTCCGACGTATGAGCATCAAACGAATCGACAGAACGGTTCAAATGATGAGAGAGCTGCAGAAGGAAACGGCGGACGCATTGGAAGCAGCCGCATTGAAGTTGAAGACTATTTCTCAGCAGTCAGTCAGCAGGCGATACGTGAGACGGCCGGGGGTAAGAAGAACGGCAACACAACAAGATGGCCAGACACAAACCTAAAACGCTCCGATACCGTGCTGGAAAGCTGCTCTCGGCAACTTCCAAGGCAGGCCGTAAGCGGGTGAAAGCTGCGAAAAAAAACGTTGCAAAAAGAATCAAGGTAGTCAGCAAGAGGGTCAACAAAAGCAAGAGGCGAGCTGCGAGGTTTTTTAAGTCGAACTCGCTTTCCAAGGCGGTCACAAGACGAGCAAAAAAGGCGAATCGGCAAGCCAAGAAAACATCAAAGGTACTCAAGCGAATTGGAAAGCGAAGGTTACGAGAGGCACGGCGACGGTTGAAGAAGTTACCAGGGCAAACACGCAAAGCGAAACGATTTGCAAAAAAGACACTGAGGGCCGCATCGAAAAACACAACGCGGTTTTTTAAGGCTCGCAAAAAGGCGGCAAGACTTCGGGAACGCGAAAGAAAGATACAGGCCAGAGATCAACGCAGGGCGTTGAGAGCACAGGAGAGAGCAAGAACTCAGTTTGATCTCGATGGCACTGTTGACATCACTGGCGCTCGAGTCAGGACATCAAATGCAGACCCGGGGGCAAGCAAGCCGGGCGAGCCGCCAAAGATGAGGACGGGCAAAGGCAGGTCGGCAATCAAGGCTCAGTTAAGGCTCAAGGGCAAGAAGCTGGAAAGCCGCGTTTATGTCGACAAAAAAATTGCTGGATATATGGCGATGTGGGAGTTTCGAAAGGACGGCAAAGGAAGGCCATTTCTGAAACCTGCAGTCGAAGACAACAAAGAGGCATTTGGCAAAGTTATTGGAAGTGAACTCAAGCAGGCCAACAAAGGCGGCAAGAAGAAAGCGGTCGTCAAGTGAGTACTGGGCTGGATCAATGTTTGATCGAACGATGGCGGAACACGGCGGGGTTGATCTCGCTAATTCCTGCCAATCGAGTCAGCACTGAGATTACCCAAACAAACGAAACGACCGACGCTGATAATGATCAGGACGGCCATTTTGATGACTGCGTTGTATTGCAGGTCGCCACTGAGCCGCACTGGAGAACAAACAGCGGGCGAGGATGGAAAAGTCAAGTCAAGGTGTCGGTGCTGTCAATCGACTATGACCGGGGAAAAACAGTTGCTCAGCGATGTGAAACCCTTTGGGACAGCGGGACATTTGCAGGATCAGAGTCAGTAATTACGTTCAGTCGTTCCGGTGGGATTTCATCTGAACAGGATGAGTCCACTGGAATATGGGACAGCACTGTAAGTTTTGAAATTCATCACAATGGAGTCTAGATAATGGCTGATTATTCAGTAACCGCTGCAAGTGTTGTGAAGACAGCAAACACAGCAATCAGCGAGGGAATTGCTGGCGGAACAATTACGGCTGGCATGGCCGTTTACATCGACACTGCCGACAGCAGCAAACTCAAGGCATGTGACGCTGACGTATCAGCCACAAGCGTAGCGGCCGGAATCGCACTGCATGGCGCGGCAAACGGGCAGCCGTTGAAATACGCCACAAGCGGCAACTTGACATTCAACACGGCATTCACAACTGGCGACGTGGTTTGCGTCAGCACGACCGCTGGTGGAATCGCCCCTTATGCTGATTTGGCGTCAGGCGACTTCGTCACAGTGCTTGGAATTGCCACCTCAACATCGAATCTGCGGCTGCAAATTAACGCCAGCGAAACAGCGAAATAATTGGACTGCTGTCTTGTTTCTTTTCTTGCATCAATAAGGAATCACGCAAATGCCAGCAGGCACACCGCTCACCGGCAATGAAATGACGTTCAAAATTTCCGGAACGGCAATTGACCACACGACAAAATGGACAGTGAAAGGCACAGCAGCCAAGGGCCGATACGCCAGCAACTCGACAGCTGGCGGTCGCAAAACAACGATTGGCGTCAAAGACTGGTCGGGCACGGCGACACTGTTCATTCATGCTGGGGCAACGATGGCGATGAAGATCGGCACCGAATACAGCGTTGTGTGTCATGGCACGGCATCCAGCGACACAATCACCGGGACGATCATCGTCACCGATGTCGGTGACATCACGTTCGATGCTGATTCAGGTGAACCAGTGGCGTGCGATTTTGCTTTCGACTTCCAAGGCATTCCGACAGGTGCCGGTGCTTTCACTCTCAACTAATCAGGAGTAATCCATGGCGGATGGATTGTTCAATCTTTGCGGTCGGCGGACTGCAGAACTCAGCAAAGACGGCAGAACGTATCGGCTCGAAATTCGGTCTCTTGCCGACTACGCAAAAAAAGAGGAAGCGATTCTTTCCCGCGTGGGAAATCCTTACGCGGGCATCGATTCAATCAAAGATCGTGCTGTTCAGCAAATGGCAATCAAGATCGCAGCGGACACTGTAGCTCGTCCGCTGATTGCCACAATGGTCGATGAAGATCGGTTCGACAGGTCGATGCGTGGGCTGTCGTGGTCGATTTGGCGAGCCATGGGGAAGAATCACTCGATAGAGTTTCCGCAGGATCTTCCAGCAGAACAGGGCATTCAGCTCGGGGCGGATTTCATTGATTGGTTTGGCGACATTAACGGCATCGTCAATGCCATCCACGCGATTGAAGAAAAGACCGAAGTGGGAAACTCAAATGGCCCGACAGTAGCGGCGGCGTCGGGCCAGTAACGAGACGGACGATTCCGTGGGCTACGGTGTTTCGCAATGTCGCAGAGAAGTACGGTTGGACGTTCGAGGAAATCGGACGAATGACAATGTATCAAGTGCTGGTAGCGGCCGGGGCATGGTGTCCGGAAGATATCTTTGAGAAGAGGCCGGGCTGATGGCGATTACAGTACAAGAAGCACAGGTTATCTTTTCTGCTGATGGGCTTTCGCAAGTCCAGACAAAGGCGGGAATGGCAGGCAAGGCTCTCGACCGCACAACGACAGCGGCGGGCGGGCTGATCAATAAACTAAAGAGCGTGCGGCTGAATATCGGCGGGATGGGCTCCACACTTGCAGGACTCGGTGCTGGAGCCGCGGTCGGCGGCATGATGTCGCTAGCGGCCGGAGCGGAGCAAACTGCGATCGCGTTTGAAGTTCTGTTGGGTTCCGCCGAAAAGTCAAAAGACATGATCGAGGCGATGAGAGCCCTCGACATGAAAACTGTGTTTGGAATGCGGGAGCTGTCCGAGTCAGCCAAGATGATGCTGAACTTCGGCGTCGCTGGCGAGGAAGTTGTTCCAATCCTGTCAATGATTACCGACATTGCAGCCGGAGACTCGCAAAAGCTCGAAGGAATGACGCGAGCATTCGGGCAAATGTCCGGAGCTGGGCGATTGATGGGGCAAGACCTAAATCAAATGATCAACGCAGGATTCAGTCCGCTGCAGGAGATTAGCAAGCGAACCGGCGAATCGATGGCGGTCCTCAAGAAACGAATGGAGGACGGCAATGTTTCAGTGGCAGAGGTCAAGCAGGCTTTTGTTGATGCAACGTCTGCTGGTGGTCGCTTTGCGGGCATGAATGACCGCATGAGCCAAACAACTGCTGGCCAGTATGCAAAGCTGAAAAGCGAAGTCGAAATGCTGGCAATTGCAATGGGGACCACACTTTTACCAGAGGCCAACAAACTGCTGGAATGGGCTCGCAAGTTCTTCGACCAAACCGACGAAATGCCATCGACGTTCAGCAAGTTGCAGACATCTGTTCGCGACTGGTTCACGGAAACGCAGGAAAAGTTCGAAGGCGTCGGCGTCATTGTCGGAGTGACTGCGGTTCACATTGCCGACAGGTTCCGCGATGCGTTTGAGGACATTGTCAGCATTGCCAAAGCAGCCTTTGATTGGATTCAGGCAAACTCTGGCAAAATGGTCGACAATCTTGGGGCTAGAATGCGAGCGATGAAGCAGATGCTAATGGGCGAAGAAGTGACTGAGTTTACTGTTCCCCTTGGCGAGTTCCAAATGCCGGAACTTAGGAGCGGGCGCGGATCTTCGCTAATGGAGAAGATCGACGAAGAATTGGCGGCGGCCCGCAGAATTAAAAAAGATCAGCTCGTAGCGGAAGATGAAGCAAATAAGGCCAAGAAAAAAGGCGTGGACGAAACCTCAGTTGATGCCAACAAGCGTTTACCGAAACAGTTTGCGTCACAGGTCAAAGAGGCTGCCCAATCGAAAACGTTTTCAGCCGAAGCGTTGTTTGCTTCGCTCCGTGAATCGACGTTAAACAAACAGTTGAATGTCGCACAGTCATCGCTGAGCGTGCAACAGCAGCAACTGAACATTCAGCAGCAACAATTGCAGGCTGTTCAGAACCTTGACATGGGGCTTGCATAATGCCGATCACAGTCCCATTCGTCGAACATGAAGAGAGCCCGATCGAGACCGGCAATCGCGACGGTGACTTTCAGTTTACGCGAATCTTTGTCACGGCGTGGGATGACCGCTGGGGCTTTGTGAACGGAATGTTTACTGGCGGGCCGATTGGTTTGCCGATGGTCTACGGTCCCGGCTTTCCGGGCGTGTTCGCAGACACGTTCAGCATTGACAAGATTGCACCAAACCCTCGCAACGCAACAATCGTTGATCCGCAGTCGCAGGCTTTGACACACGCGGGCGAAGCTAAGATTACTATCGGTTACAAGCCAATGGTGCCGACTGAAGATGGAACACTGATTAGTTACGAAATGCAGGAGCAGGGCGAGTTTGTCACTGTTCCAAGTCGCGGGCTGAAATGGGCTTCAGACAACGTTCCGCTTCCTGCGGACGTGAACGCGGCATATGCCACAACGACCACGAGGCATGTCGTGACATGGTCGCAGGTGCGGAATCCACCATGGCGAGTTTTGTCTGAGTGCATCAATCACGTTAACAGCGTGGCGTTTTTAATTCCCATCACAAAACAGTTGCTCGCTCCGGGCACCTTGCTGTTTGCAGAGAAGTCTGCGTCGATTTCACTCAATACGCTAGGCCAAACAACTTGGAAGCTCACGCTTACATTCTTGGAAAAGGCTCAAACGTCATGGAGCACAACAGGGCAGGCCGCAAACGGCGGAAGCACTGTCTACGGGTGGAACTGGCAATGGCGAGAAGAAATTGGCGACTTTGATAGGCCGAAGTCCGCTATCGGCAGTGGCTACACGTTTCAGGAAACGGATCTTCGGCGGATCTTTACCTAATGCCAAACAACTTTCAGCCACACGTTCCAGACTTTCAGCGAGGCGAAAGGCTTTCAGCGGCTAGGCTGAATGAGCTGGCTGATGCGGTCGCGCGGATGCTTTGGCATAAGCAGCAGTCAGCAAATGCCGCGTTCGGCGTGAAGCCACCGCTGGAGATAATTGGCAAACTCGATGGCGATTTGCCTGCGGCGACAAACTTCGGGACGGCTCCGGGCGAAGCTGTTATGTCAGTCTGGTTCAAAGACCAAAACGGGAACCTCATTGATTCTGGCCGCAATGAAAACATTAAGCAGCGTTTTGAATCCGCGGAAGCGAAGTCGGCGGGCGATGAGGTTCGGGCAGCGTGGATCGAAGGCGAATGGGTTGCTTTGCCAACTGGCGGTTCCGGCGGCGGTCACACGATCTGGTTCACTATCACTGATGTCCTTTGCCCCGAAACTGACTACGTTTCCGAAACGACGCTGGTGGTTACTGCGACGTGGTACAATCTGAGCTGCACTGGCACACCACCCGGGGCAGAGTACGGCGGCGATTATTATGTCTACGACATCTGCAATTACCTTTACGGATTGACTCCGCAGGACTTGGTTGGAACGACAGGTCGAGCCACCTACATGTACCCGCTAACCGGTGCGTGTACGCCAAAATGGATCATCGATGATTTATGTGCGCAGCCGGAGTGCGACTGATGCCTCCGCGTTATCTTCGCAAAGCATCGCCAACGCGACTGAAGCCATGTGCCGAGTTCATGATTGAGGCGTGCGATAGCGCACCGACAGATGGTTGCTGTGGAGCCACCGTTTGCCGCCTATGCCTAGAATGGGAAGTCTACGGCGAAGCGATCGCCTACGGCTCAGCCATCTTCGCGGGCTCATCATGGACAGGCACAGTCGGCGGCGTTGCGTTTGTCTCGTATTGGGAACGCAACTCCTACGACGAGTGCGAGTACATCGTCACGTTGGACGACGAAGAAGTTTACCGTGCGACATGCTACGAGGGGGCAAGTTGTAGAAATCCGGCTGGCGAAGTGGCAGTGTCGACGGCATACCTCGAAGGCACTCTGCGATGGAGCAAGCACGAACCACGCGAACTGGCACTGATCGACAATCCGGACACGGGTTGCCGAGATTTCTTTTGCGGGTCATGCCGGTGCTCGTGTGAGTGTCTTTGCGTGACGATTACAGATGTCGGTATCATAGTCGGAGAAGGCGAAATCTGCGACGTGTCGTATCCGTGCGACGCCCCTGTTTGGGAGGGCACTGTCGGGTACTACGAGCTGTCGGTTGCCCTCGGCCGAGACGAGTACACTGGCGAATGTGTTATCACGCTGACCGCTAACGGTGAGGAACAAGATCCTGTCTTCGTCACTGGCTGTGCCGATATGTCGGCAAGCGTGACACTCTACGACGGCACGATTATTAGCGTGGCGTGCAAGCAGTGCAGTTGCGAGGAAATCGGTCCTTTTGAATGCGAGTGTCGCGCTGACTTTGACGCAACCATGCTCGGAACGGTCGTCTCTGGAGGAACATCCTGTAATCTGTCTCCTATCGGTGGGGCGATTGGATCGGGCGGCACATTGGTTCCACTTGCCGAACGTGCATGGAATCCAGAGGACTGCGTTTTTGCTATCTCGGTGACGGACCTGATCTTTCCGTTGATGCCGAGTTGCCTCAATCCAGATAACGCAAAATACATCGTAATTGTAAAAAAAGCATCGGACGCAACGAATCCATTCAGAGACGACACGATCGTTCAAAAGTACGAATACTATGGCGTAGTGTACCACTCATCCGGGTCGCCACTGAGGCATATTAGTTATGAGTATTCTCTGTGCTGCAAAAACGAAACGCCGGGAAACGCCGCAACATCGCATCTGATTTACATCACAATTCACAACATGCTATTAGGCTCGGCCTATTACGATTTTACACTTCGCAATCCAACGCAAGAGGCAACCTACGGAGGATGCTGACATGAAGGAAATCTTTTTGATTTTGCTGGTCGAGGCTATCGCGTCATTGTTGGCACATATTCCGATCACATTGCGACAATACGAAGAACGCGACTGGGCAAATCGACTTGAAGAAATGGACCGCGTGCAGAGGGACTTCGATGCCTCTCGTCACTAAGCGACTGCAAACAGATGGGCGATACGTCACATCGTTTGGCGGCGGGGATGTCCCGGCGCGTCGATCGTGCTCAGCGGGACCAAGACCATGCCGAGACTGCTCAAACGCTGGCTCGCTCATGTTGACAGCGGTCGAGGCAGAGACGGGCCAGCGAGTGAACTGCGGAACGTGCCGCAACTACTTGATGGGGCTTAACGGAAAGCCTAATCACGATCATGCCGCAATCGTCCAGAAACTGTATGCTGAAATTGAATGGCCTCCATCGTGGCGGGCTGCACACGGCGACAAAGAAGGGCAGCGGAAAAGGATCGGGGAAATCGTGACGGGAGTGCTGGCGGCAGCGACGACGAGTTGCCCGAGTCCGCGTATTAAACTGGAGAGACCAGCAAGAGCCCGTGGCGATGCTTGGACCGCAGGTGGTACTGCAAAAGGCCCAACTGCGAATCAGACGCGAAACTACAACGATGTCAAAGACTGTCCACCACCAACACCAGATCCATTTACGGAGCCACCAACGCTCCACTTCGGGGCTCACCTTTGGCCGATCAGAGGGTATTGGCAACGACATGCGGACGCTTGGAACAAGCTGGCTAGTATGATCACTGGGAAGTGCGTCGTTATTGTGGTTACTGACGACACGACGAGTCCCGTTGAAGAAGTACGTGCTGCTCTTGACCCACGAATAGAAATAGTCACCGCTGGCAATACGCCGCACGGTGAGAACCCATCCTTCACTCTGCTTCAGCAAATCATGCCACGAGGACAGAACGATATCTTTTTATACGCTCACGGTAAGGGCGTCAGGGAGCGAACCTTCAATTCAAAAGCTATCGATCTGTGGATTGATTGGATGTACGAGAGTGTGATATTTTCACACGATCGGGTTATCAAACATATGAATGCGGGCTACAAAATGGTAGGTTCGTTTCGAATGTTTGGCTTAGCACAAACTGATCCGCAACGAGGCTGGCACTATGCTGGAACCTTCTTCGCTGTCCGAGCGAAGTACCTTCCTGGGACGAGAGTACAGGATCGATACGGTGGTGTTGAGAATTGGCCAGGTCAAAACTTCAACGCCAGCGAGTGTTATTGTGAGTTTATGGATAACGTGGCTATGCGGACTCTCTACCTCGACTCATTCATGCAAAACCAAAAACCGTTTTTTGACGACTGGAAAAAGAAATATGCACCCTGACGCTGGAAACTTTATTGCAGAGTTCAAGACGGCTGGGCTTATCACTGTGGTCGAAATTGGGTCACGAGATATCAACGGAACCGTCAGGCACCTGTTCCCCAACGCGACGTGGACCGGACTGGATTTGTACGCGGGGCCAGCAGTTGACGTTGTGTGCAATGCTGCGGAGTGGACACCCCCAAGTCTTGTTGATATGGTCGTATGTTGCGAAGTGCTTGAGCACGCAGCAAACTGGCGTCAGTTAATCGGGGCGGCGTTTCGATGGTTGAAGCCGGACGGCGTATTTTTGGTGACGTGTGCCGCTCCGGGTCGAGCAGCCCACAGTCACCATGACGGACAGCTCCTTCGTGATGGTGAGTATTACGAAAACCTGAGCGGTAAACAGATCGCGGAAGTCTGTGTGGAAGTTGGGTTTCAGGTCATCCAAACGAGGCAGGGACTGTACGACACGTATGCACATTGTACGAAGGAAGCATAGTTACGGCCAGGGTCAGGTGGATAAATAGCTGGACCCTCCAACATGGCCTGGGAAGGCCCTGCCCCGATCGGGGCAGGGTCGCCATGTTTCTACTAGACACCCATTGTCAAGCCCGGTACAATCCCGGCTCAACATTTTCCTGACGGAGAGAATCATGCCGGATAATTTGTTCAGAAAGCGACGAAGCCTGACACAGCGGTCGGCGGCACCCGCTTTACGTAATGCTATGATTTACCATCCAAGTCATCCCGACTACATACCTCCGAGACCAAACACATTTCAGGAGCAGTACCGGATTGACAGGGGCCAGAATCCCGGCAACGCCAACTTCATCTACGGGGTGGACGACAGGGACGGGAACGGTAACCCCCTGGTGAACGGGGGGGTACAAAACATGGGTGGACCTCGGTCGTTCAACCCGCAGAACCAGGACGTGCTGGGTAGGGCTGCGGCAGCACTGGACGCTGTCAAGCAGGACCGGCTGAACCCGATGTACGGTAGTCAGCAGGGGTACGCAGCACCCGGTGGTAACGGCCAAGGTATCGGCGGGTCGTCTCCAATACCCGGACTCGTTGGACGGGGTCTGGAAGCCGCGAGCCAAGGGCTTAACTTTGCACAGGACGGGATGGAGAGCTACCAGAGGGGGCGTAACGCACTCCCACAGGTCCCTCCCGGCCAGCAGGTGGGGTACGCAGCTCCGGGTTTGAACACTCAGATCCAGGGGTCTCCGGGTCTACGCGGGTTCGTCAACAGCGTCGGGCAGGGCATATCCTCAATGTACAACACGGTTGCGGGTGCTCTGAACCCACCTACGGAATACTATGACGGACCGATGGGTAACGTACGTCCAGAACGCATACGCGACTTACAAGATACGCCAGGTTTCCGATTCTCGTGGAACGGTGCTGGGTCTGGGGACGTACCGAACTTGGCTGACGTCCTCAACGCCCCGGATGCAAACCCGATCCGTAGCGGGTACACCCCTGACGACCGGGGTCCTGTCCCTCGGAGTGTTGCGAGTCAAGCACCAAGCTACTATGAGCAGCAAGCAGCGGGCATGGATATGGAGTCCATCCGTATGACGGAACTTGCCGGGAAGATTGATGCTCTACGCCAACGGTCACAATCAGACAATCCTATGAACCCGGCACCGGGTGGTGATCCCCGGATTGCAGCAATGCAGGCTGAGATCGACCGTGGTACACGTCAAGGGAATATCATGTTCGAGCCGGGGGCGACGTCGTCTGGTGAAGCGACACGAAACTTCCGCAAGATTGCTCCTGAGGATCTCAACGGGGTGACTGCTCCAACAGTAAACGGGTACAACGGCAACGTCGGATACGCTCGGAATCCAATGCGGCTTGATCCTGAAGAAAAGCTCAACCTCGCTGAAGGGAATGCCCGGCGTATCGCAGGTGGTGGAGCTGCAGCCGACCCAACCAATATCGGGGGTAGATTCGGTGGTGCGTATGGGGCTGGACTAAACGCAGACGCCACAGCAATTGCTGAGGGCCGAGCTGTACGTACGGCTGACGGTAAGGTCGTGTACTTCACGGGTACACCGGAGTCGGCTCGTCGGGCACAGACGGCCGGTAAGGTCGAGCGTGAGGCACTACGTGACCGCAACAACCAGAACGTACCTGAGGCTGAGCTGAAACGTCGTGCTGCTGCCAACGCACAAGCTGCAGCACGAGCCGCAAAGCACGAAGCATTCAAGGCTGCTAATGGCGGGATGAACTACCGCCAATATGACCGGATGACTGGCAGCAGCAACGGCAACAACTCCCTGACCTTGAAGGCTGTCCGAGAAGGCAGGCTCAGTCCGCAGGAAGCTAACTACCGTATGCAGTTACGGGCTGAGAAGGCTCTGCGTCGGTCAGGCAACCCGATAGCAGGTGGTACTTCTATGGCGGGGCAGATGTACCCAGACATGATGGCCGGTAGGGGTGGTCAGAATCAAGCTGGACCGAATCCGATGGCGGATGTATCCGAAAAGTTGATGCCGGGTGGAATTGTAACACCAGACAGCAGCAAAGCATCTCGGGATATACTGGATGTGTTGGCTAACGGAGGCAAGGCCCCGGACGGTACGACGGTCCCACCGTCTCCAATGTTTGCGGGTCTTGCCGACTCTCCGGATAACGTCCAGGGTATGCACTTCGGCATACAGCAGATGGTTCAAGATGGCCAGGACCTGGGTGTTGAGGATCTGCAGAAGTTATACACAGCAACTGTTGCAATGCAGGCTGGGTATGGTACGCCAAGTTACGACCCGTTTGACATGTCGCCCGGGCTTGAAGCAGAGGGACTCCTTGGTCCTTTTGGTTTAGAAATGAATGGTTTGTTCGGGGCGACGGGGGTAGACGCAGCTCACACTAAAACCTTCGGGCCGATGTATAAAGAGCTTGCGACCATGAAGAACCCGTCACCGCAAGACCTTCAGAAGTGGTGGGCGAAATTCAAGAGCAACATCCGTCCCGATACGAATAGGTTCATAGGTGGGTCTGCAATCCTGTCCGGGGAAGGTGGCCCTACTGTATCTCCAGGTGGATACGAGTACCCATTGCCAGCAAACCCAATGAAGTGAGTTAAATGCCTACAGTATCTCAGCTTCTCAATCTCGTACCGCAGAACCAACTCCAGCCTCAACAACCTCAGTCTGGTGGTACCGGCCTGATGGACACGTTGAGTGCTGTGGGTGGGGCTAGTCTCGGAGCCGTCGCGTCCGTAGGTAACTTCCTCGATCTACCGGGTTCGTCGATTCGAGATATTCTGGCTGGCGAGAACCCACTCGACCAGTGGCTCTCCCCTCTCACGGACAGGAACCGTACATCGGGCAGACAACTGCTTGAGAAGTATGGTATGAGGTCCAACCGTGAGACGGGTATGTACGGCTGGTTGTCAGATCCAGGTGAGGGGTTACGCGACCTTGCTGGGTTCGGTGCCGAGGTGTTGCTTGACCCCTTCGGCCCGTTAACCAAGGGCACGAAGATGGCCACTGGTGCAGCCAGCCTGGTTAACCGGGCTCACCCTGTAGTCAAAGGTGTGGCCCGGGGGGCTGTCAACCTGTTTGACAAGCTACCGGCCCAGATCGGGCAGATCACGAAGGACAGACTGACGACTGCTGCTAAAAGTGTAGGGCGTGGCGTAAAGGCTATGTTCAACGCACCGAGCGGTGGGGTAACTGACGAGTTCGCTCAGGGTATCAAGGAGCGAGCTACCGTCACGGCAGATGCTGCGAAGCAACTGGCTGACACGATGAGTATTGATCTTGTCGAGACTGCCAACCGAAGCGGGTTCAACCTCAACAAGAACCCAGACCTTGACATGAATGATCCAGCCAACTGGTTGGACGATGCGTCACCTCTGGTGACCAAGGCCCGGGAAGAACAACTGTTCCGTGTCTGGGAAGGTACGTACGACCCAACGACAGCTAAGCTGCGACAGGGTGACCTTGTTACACCTGAGGGATCAAACGCTTTCAAAGAAGTCGAGTGGGTCGACCGGTCCTCTACCGGTACGAAGGTCAAGCTGGTCAACGACGATAAAATCTACAATGACTTTGACTTCGACCCGAAGAAGCAGTGGTTGAGCCAATCGGTAGAGATCCCGCAGGACGTCCTGGATGTAGCTACGCAGATGAAGGACTTCAGAGACGCACTGAAGGATAGAGTCCACGAGCTTGGTGGTAACATCGGGGACATGATCGACGTTGTTGAATTCTCACCGAGACGTAAGAACGTGTCACTCGCTCGGGCAGAAAGCATCAGCGGTTTGACCCACAGCAAGTGGATGCGGAACAAGTACGCCAGCCTCGTGTCAACACTGCAGGCCACTGGTGGTCGTGACATGATGTACAAGGGGTTCTTCGACGGAACCCCGGGTGTCAACACTTTGTACGGTGACAGCGTTTGGCAGAACACTGTCCGTGAAGTTAACGACCTCGCTACAGGTACCGGTGCAAACAACGGTCCTAACTTCCTGCCGGGGTACGTAGGCCCTCGACACGTTGAGTCATTCGCTGAAGCCATCGGTATGACTCCGGAAGACTTGTGGACCCGGATGCAGCAGATGCAGCCCGTCAATGCCACAGACACCAGAGCGTTCGCTAACACGGCGACACCCGGTGTATTCACAGTGGTACGAGGGGGCCAGATGGCGGACTCGGTAAACGTATCCGTCGTTGACGGTACCGCTCGTATCGACACCACGGGCATGGCCGATACATCATGGTTCCCCGACGCTCTGCAGGACATCGCTCGTGAACTTGCCCGAGGTGGTACGGCTTCAAAGCTGGAGATAAATGCACAGGCAGGATTGGCTGACGCCCTCAAACCTCTCGGCTACGTCCCTGATGGGTTGAACGCTGACGGTACTGAGCGATTGGTACGTAAGCTGTTCAACGCCGAAGATACGAAGACCACGATCAAGTCGTACTTACCCGTTGACGAGTTCAAGGCCAGGTTCAACGGTTTTGTCGCTGGGTTCGCTCAACAGGTCAAGCAGGGCGACGTGGCTGGCGTACAACCTGGTCGGGGCTGGTGGAAGTCATACACGAGCATTACCCCGAAGGTAGACGGCACCGAGCGTGTGTTGAACATGAAGCCGGAGGACCTGAAGTTCGTTGATAAGAACAACATCCTCGACCCGAACATACGCCGGTTGTTTACCAAGATCAATGAGTACGACGCAGCTATTGCTCACGTACAGGAAGGCAAGGAACTCTACATCGGCGTCAAGCACGATAGGGGTATGAGGTCCGAGCTGGTGATGCTCAAACCCACTCAGCGTCACCAGGTTGAACTGCAGCAGAAGAAGCTGTTGGACAGCCTCGACAAGATGCTGGTTGACGATCCGCTTCTGCAGAGGGAAGCGATCATCGACGGGGTCCACAACGGCATCACTCGGAACTACAAAGAGAAGATCGTCCAATGGATGCCTAAGCTGGACGACAACGGGGACATCGTCGCAATGGATGCTGCTGGATCTTTCTCCCGCAAAGGTGGGTTGAAGGATTGGCATAAAACCTTTGATGAGCTGGCCGAAGGTATCGACTTCGTCAAACCACAGTCACCTCATGAAGCGTTACTACGCCTGGACGACGACAGTCTTGAAGCGATGATGTTTACGCCTGCTCAGCGTACACGTCTTGAGCAGTTGCGTGGCGAGGTAGCTGACAAAGCTGACGTTATCCAGGATGACGCTGCCCGAGAAGCTGCGAAGATAAAGCAGGACATGTCTATCGGTCTGGTCGACAGACACCGAGCCCTCGCTATCGACGTTGCTGATAACGTCGAGCGGCGGTTCAACAGTTTGTATGAGAAGTCAGCAGCGGTCAGCAACAAGGAGTACCTTGACAAGAACCTGGCGATGGAGAGCTTGCTGAAAGAGCAACGCGACTTCGTCGGCAAGGCTGTGGTCGACGCACGTACCAACCCGAACGCATTCGGTGTACGAAGTCCACGAGGCAATGTTGAGGTCGAGTACGATCTGGCCAACAAACGTGGTATGACTTTCGAAGAAGCGATTGACGACGGCTTCTTCGGTAAAGGTATCAGTGACAAGCGTTTCATCGAATCGGTCCGGAGCTATCTGGTCGACAACGGGGCTTTGAAGGCAACCGACAATGTCGATGAGTTAGCCAAGCAGATTCTGGAAATCAAATCGCTCCGGCTCCCGGCTGATACGTGGAGCCAGATGAAGACGTTCAATGAAATCTCCGGGATGGCTTCACTGCCGGAACTTGAGACACCGCTTCGGGCCGCTCAGAACTGGAATACGCTGACCAAAGCTGGTCAGCTCAGTACGTCACCAGCAACCGGTGTTCGCGACGGTATGTCGTCGTATGCACAGGGCGTACTCATGGGCGACATGGACCCCGCTGCTATCTACACACACGGCAAGGCGGCTTGGTCATTCACGAGAGGTATGGCGATAGACCCGGGTGAAGGTATTGCTGACATCGAGCAGTACCTCGCCTCGAAAGGGATACCGTCTACCGCTGAAAGTCGTGGACGTGTATTCCAGGACATGTTCAACGCCCACCACATGCACGGGTCTCCTAACCCAGACATCGTGACGGCCGATGCGTTCCGGCTGGCCGAGTCCGACTCGTCGATGGCGTTGCTACGTAACAAAGCTGGCGGGTCGTACAGTTCTATGGTTGATCGGCTGCGGAACGCTCCGTCCACCATAGCCGGTACGGTTAAGCTCGCAGCGACCAGTCCGATTCAGGCGACCAAGACAGCGGCTAAGAAGGCAGTCAACGTACAGGGTATGTGGACACGGGACGAACTCGGTCGACAGGTACAGCGGTCTGTAGGGGAGAACCCCGTCGTCAACACGATGAACGATCTACGAAGTATGATCGACTCGACAGTGCGTACCACGTTCATCCTCGACCGGCTGAAGAAAACTAAGTCGATGAAGCAGGCATTGGCTGATGCTGACAGGATACTGCTCAATGCCAACCCAAAGAACTTCACCCGCTTTGAACACAAGTGGATGAAGTCAATCATCCCGTACTACTCGTTCATGAGACAGACGCTACCACTGTTCGCCTCAGAGATGATGGTTAACCCGGGTGGTAAACTTGGTATGGTTATCAGGGCAACCCGTCTCGGTCAGGGTGGTGAAGAGGACTACGTCCCATATCAGTACCTCGACTCTGCGGCTATTCCGCTGGGAGAGACGGACGAAGGTCAGCTCAAGTACCTGACATCTCTTGGTCTCATGCACGAAGACGCTGTTAAGTACGCAGGCAACGCCTTGCAGGGTGATCTGCGTGGTCTGATGCAGCACGCCCTCAGCTCGTCTAATCCGGCGATGAAGTGGTTGATCGAGTACAGCACCAATACGTCTCTGTTCAGTCAGGGGCCGATGGGTGGTAGAAGACTTGACGACCTCGACCCAACGATGGGACGTATCGCAGCTAACCTTGGACTACAGAGCCGTGATGCTTCAGGTCGGCCGACCCCGGTTGGTGGTCCGATTGCCGAGTCAGTAGCAGCGATGAGTCCGGTGTCACGACTGTTGTCGTCGACCAAGATCGCGACCGATAAACGGTTGAGTGCTTGGGACAAAGTCATACGACTCACCACCGGCTTCCGAGAGGAGACGGTTGAGAACGAACAGATTACTCGTGACCTGCGAGACCGTCTCAACGCTCTGCAGATTAAACTCGGGGCTCGACCGCTAACGATCGTCAGTGGTGCTGATAAGTTGAAGGAATTCGCCTTGGCCAACGGCGACACCGAGACCGCGATGCAACTCGAACAGATCGAGAAGGCTCTGGCCTTGCAGAAAAAGTTGGACCGGGAATCTAAGAAGGACGATGAGAAACCGGACAAAGACAAACCAGCGAGAGATTCTCGTAAAGCCCTGATTGACAGGATACAAGCGGTACGGTAATCTTTTCTTGAAGTTGAGAATTTTCCGGTACAGGAAAACCCCGCATAGGAGGAAAGTCATGCTGACAGGTGCTGTTGTAAACGACATTGTCAAAAAGCTGAACGACGCGACAGACATCCCGTTCGTCAGCGAGGCGATTGAGGGCTTAGTTATCGAGAAGCTGGTTGTCTTGATCGACAGCCACCTCCCACCTTGGGTCGCACAATTCATGGCCAGTGCTGCTGACGGCTTGACCGTTGAAGAACTGAAGGTACATGAGGACGTCATCGTGACGGACCTCTGCAAGCGTATCAACATGAGTAAGCTCCTGCCTGACTTCGTCGAGGCAAAGCTCATCCGTTACGTCGTCAACGCGGTGTTGGAGTACGCCCGAGTTGGTTTCATGGCACCGGGGGTGTGAATTGAGTACGACCCAGATCGTTGGAGCAGTTCTCCTCTCACTCGGTGGCCTGACCGGGGCTGGTACTTTCCTGTACGGCAAGCTCCGTAAACCAGCTACACCACCGGATACCCATGCAGACTCAGACGCACCAGCCCCGGTCGGCATTGCTGCGTACATGGAGCTTGTTAAAGAAGCGAGCCCAACGGCAACGGCTGAGACCAGATGGTCGTACGCGGCTGGAGGGTTCACTGAAGCCGAGATACTTCGGTTCGAGGTCGCCCGGCTCGGTGGGGAGAAGAAGACATGAAGTACTTACCAACGATTCTAATGATCATCGGTGGGTCACTTCTACTGGTTCCGGGAGGCAGCACGGACGTTGCCTTTTCAGACACGCTGTCTACTGCCCACCAGATGGACAGGCAGCTCAAGGTTGAGAACCTACAACGGCTGGCCCAGATGACCGGTTCGACCAGCGAAGCTCGGGCTACCGCGTGGGCCGAGATGGACAGAGCCGCGTTTGGTAAAGCCTACGATAAGGTTGGTGACGACGTGGCTGTCGCCATCGAGAAGAATCAAGAGGCTGACTTGGCCAAAGCGTGGAGTGAGCAATGAACGGCAGACTGAACGGTTGGCGAATCGACCTTGAGAAGTTTGACGTCCTCTTCGGCATGAGTGGCGAGGACGAGGTTATGGCCCTGTGCGGGTCGTACCGGGAGGTATCTCTCGACCCGAGGGCTTTACTCCGGGTAGAGAATCAAGGCGGCATGGGATCTTGCCAGGGGCAGAGCATTACCTCTGGTTGTGAGTGGTTGTACGTTCTCGCAACGGGTAAGACTGATGTTCAGTTCAGCAGGGCATACGGGTACTACCGTTCCCAGATGAAAGACGGACTCCTCGGCCGGGACGCTGGGTCTACGATTGAATCAGGCATCTGGGTTGCTTCGAACCTTGGTATGCCGTTCGAATCCGAGTGGGGGTACAGCGACAGGTACAATCCAAAACCACCAAAACCCTGGGAAGTACTTGACACCCTTGGTAGCAACTTCAAGATCGGTAAGTCGATCCGCCTCACGACGTACGACGCGATCCGTACTTTCCTCGGTGCCGGGGTTGGCATGGTTCACCTCGGTATCCCCTGGAACTCCAGCGTTGACCGGGCGGTTGTCGACAAGTTCAGTCTTGGTAACAGTGGTGGTCACGCAATAGGGTTGTACTCCCTCTCAACACGTAAGGACAGCCAGGGTCGACCATACGTGTGGATGATGAACAGTTGGGGTAAGAACTGGGGGAATGGTGGTTGGGCTGAATGGTCGCCTGACGCGATTACCCAGATGCTACAGGCGAAGTTCTCCGTCTTCATCGGCATCTCCGAGATGCCGAACGTGAAGCCGAGAGAGTGGAAACTGGACGATATCAAGAAGAAGGTTAAATGGTGGGTGGCCGCATGAAAATGATATACCTGTTTCTACTGGTGATGACCCTTGTCGGATGTAGCCGGGAGGTTAAGCCTACCGTCGAGGTGACACCTGCCTACGTGGACATGGTTACGTCGGCAGTTAAGGCCACCACGACTGAAGTTGGAGAGGTCAAGATTGTACTGCAGGAGAACACACAGATCCTGATGCAGATCAAAGACCTTGTCCAGAATCCTCCCACCGATGGGGATGTAGCTCAGGAGCCACCCTCCTCTCCTACGTTGCTCTCCCCATCGGTGATTAAACTCTACGTGTCCAGCATCCCGGGGTGTAGACCCTGTAGACAGCTTGAGCAGGACGACCGGGCCGGTAAGTTCGCTGAGGCCGGGTTTGAAGTTGAGTATGTCGACGACCCCGGCTGGAGCGGCGGGTATCCGATCATCCGGTGGGTCGGTGATGACGGTGGGTGGAAAGGCTTGATGTATCAGGACCGCAGTGGGCGGTACCAGTCGGCGGGGTATGGCCCCGGAACTATTGCTGAGTTGACGAGGCTGCTGAAATGAACGAGACCGAGCGGCGAGAGCTTTACAAACACCTGAAATGCGACACGTCGTGGATCGTCGGGTCCGTTCGAGACTCGGTTTCGTACAGTCAAGCCTTTGGCCTGCAGGCTAAGGTTGACAAAATTGTTGCGTACTACGAGAAGCACCACATCTTCTGCACAAGTCCGGAGGAGATGATCGGTCGAATACGAAACGAGTGGGTCGCCGGGCTCGGCCCGATTGCTTCATGGTTGATGTGGATGGCCATAAAAAATTTGGTAACACAGGTTGTGCGGTGGTTGTGGAGCCGGTACAATCCTTGACCTAACCCCCAGACGAGTAGCGTTCCGCCTTTGGTTCTCCTGTGAAGGAAACGGTACTCATGTCACGACAGACTTTGATCTCCGGTAGTAATCAACTCGTAAGTTCACCGTCCCGGCTGCGGGCTTTGTACACAAAGTGTGACGACAACTTCACAGAACTCTACGGGTACTGCGACCCGACGTCTGTGGCGGTCACAGCCACCACTGGTGGCGGCACGACCGGGCTCATCCCCGCGACGGCGAACTTCGTCACTGTCACAAGCGATAATGCCGACAAGCAGATCAGTTTGCCTGCCGCTGCGGTTGGTAAGATGATCACGATTAAGGTCGGGGCAACAGCCTGCGAACTTATCTCAGCCGTTGCTGCGGACAAGGTTAACAACGTCACTGTCGGTGCAACCAACGAAGCAGCTCTGACCGCAGGCAACACGTATCTCCTGCAATACGTTGCAGCCAATACGTGGATCATGACTGGCTGGACCAATCTTGGTGCTGTACAGACAGCGGTTGTTCCTGACGCACTCTGATATTTCCACAAGACTGGCCGGGATGTCCGGCCAGTTTTTCTTTGAGGGGAGAGACATGGTGTCGTCTGGCGATGAAGTTATGCGTATTGAGACTGAGGCTGAACGGATAGAACGCATTAGTGAAGAGAAAGCCCTCCTTGAAGGTCCCTGGTGGGGTAGGTTGATATCAATGTGGTCCAGGTGGATGACTGGCCAAGCATTCAACAACGTACTGCTTACGCTCATTCTAACCGCGATTGGTGCTGGGTTTTGGTTTGGTGGCAAGTACTGTGTCGACGTGGCGATACCCTCGCACATCCAAACCATTCAGGATGGGTACGAACGTGAGGGTGAGGCCAACCGGGTGCTTCTCCGTGAGCTGGACGAAAACCACAGACAAGAGCGTAGAGAGTGGAATTCCATGATGAGTAAGGTACTGGAATCTTCACAGATGATTGATAGGTAAACGCGGACTCGTTGAACCGCTGTTGATTTTGGAATCGAGTAAATCATGAGTGACGTTCGCGAAGCACTGCAAAGACTAATTGCCGCAGCGAGACCATTTATTAGTGCAGATGTTGTTGATGAAACTACAGGAACAATTTCGCTGATGGAAGAACTGGCCTCAGCGATTGAGCAAGCTGAATCAGTACTTGCAGGAGATGATAACAATGAATCCTGGTGAACTTAAAACCCTGATCGAATCAGACAGTGAAGCACTGGCACACTGGAACGCAGGTCGGCACGCTGCTTGTGCGGCACGTTGTTCTGTAATCGCTCCAGTTATTCGCCAGCCCGTTGACGGTGGCTTGATCCAGAAAATCGCCAGCATGAATGGTGTATGGGCAAAGATCACATTGGCTCGTGAATCGTCGGAAACACCTGACGCAATCAAGGGCATCTGCATTACGTTTCTCGACTGGGTCCGCAAGGACTGGAGGATTGATTTTGATCTTCCAGAGGTCGAAGCGATGCTCGGTGGATTACTTCAATCCGGTCTTGTGACCGCAGAAGAAGTTGCGGCACTGGATGCGGCAGCGAATGTTCCGCAGGTGTTTACTACTGATGACGTTCAGGAAGCAATGAAAGGTTAATCATGCCATCAAATATCAAACGAGCATATCAAGCGTCAGCAAACCTGACGGTCACGAATCTGGCGAGCATTGCGACATCGTCCACACTGGTTGCTGGTTGGTTGTCGGGCATCATTGACAACACGACTGATCTTGATCTGGACAAGCTAATCAGCGGTAAAGTTGTGCTGGGCAACTCTGCAACAGCGGGGCAGATTGCATTGTACGCGATCGCCATGCTGGATGATTCTAACTGGCCGACGACAGCACTTACTTCCGGTACGTTTGGCACGGAAGGAACTGGAGCCTTCAAGGACACCACTAACCGCGATGCCGTCGCAATGCTGGTCTGGGCTGCTGGTACACGAGCAGACCCCGGAACAGACGACACATATCAGCTTGCCGTATCGTCACTCGCCGGTGCATTTGGCGGCGTATTGCCTGCCAAACTGGTGTTGTTTCTGACGCACTCGACTGGTGTTAATCTTGCATCATCTGGTCATCAGGTGACATGCAAAGGCATGTACGAGACGGTGGGCTGATGCGGCATAAGTTAACAACAGAATTGAGGTATCCCGGATTGTGGCGTGGTTGCGTCGGGGCTTGGAATCCCGGCCTTGGTCCAAGTGGATTGACGCTGAGAGATTGGTCGCGGTTTGGCCGACATGCGACACTCACAAATATGGATGTCGCCAGCGATTGGGTCACAAGCGGCGGTCGATATGCTTTGGATTTTGACGGGTCGAATGACTATGTTGCAGTGCCGTCATCAGCGATCATGACGTATCCTGCCACGGTGTGCTTTTGGGTATTATCGAAATCATTCGTAGCGTTTCAGGGACTGTTTAACACCACGGCGGGGACGAGCGGATTTTCGGCGTTGATGGGCGTGACTGGGCGACCATACTGTTATTGCAACGGAACACTTCTTCAGCCGACTCCTTACACACTGGTGCTCAATCAGTGGTATCACCTTGCGTACACACTTGCAGCCGGAGATCGCCGGATTTTCGTCGATGGAAAACTATACGGTTCAGATGCTGGGACAGTTCCGGCATCATCATCAGCGGTCGAGGCAATCGGGGCGTACGTCGGGCTGTTTTATACAAACGGGCAAATAGACGACGTGTTTGTGCATAATCGCGTTTTGTCGTCGCAAGAAATCAGCCTACTCGCATCCCGTCGCGGCATCGCCTACGAGCTTGCCCCACGTCGCCGGTCATCGGTTGCGGTGGCTGCTGGCGGGTTTAATGCTGCATGGATTCCAAGGCGTTCATTGGTTATTGGGGGAGGAACAAACTGATGTATCCAAGGAACGCCGCAAGCCCGGAACCAATCGCAATTGGTGCAGTGGTGCAAATATCAGACGGAGCGGTCCAGACAAGCGGCTGCACCGTACGAATCAAGCCGATAGGTGTGGCGGAGGCAGACGGTGGCGGCACGACAGCCTACAGCACGGACGGCATTGTTCTTTACACTCCGACACAGGCCGAAACGAATTACACCTCGTTCATTCTGATCGCTAAAAAGACAGGGTGCATTCCAGCGTGCGTTACGGTGGTGACAACGGCTTCTTCTGTGCCAGGGCGAACAGTGCCTGCGGACGGATCAATAACGGCTGCCGTGATTGCGACGGACGCAATTGACGCGGACGCGATTAAGGCCGATGCTGTGACTGAGATTCAGGCCGGACTGGCAACAGCAACGAATGTCAGTGACGCTCAGACGGCGATCATCACTCAGGTCGATGCGAACGAAACCAAGATCGACGCCATTCAATCCGACACGAACGACATTCAAACGAGACTTCCGGCAGCATTGGAGTCAGGAAGAATAGCAGCGGCACTGGACTCCGCTGCTACTGCCGCATTGGTTGACCTGATCTGGGACGAGCCATTAACAAAAGCTACCCATAACGTCGCGACTTCATCGGGCAAACGACTGCGACAAACGAATGCGTTCCAACAAATCGACTCGACTGTCATTGATGCGTCTGCAACAACGACCACGTTCACTACTGACCTCGATTCAGCGGTTGATAACTTCTACAACGACTCGATGCTGGTGTTCACTGACGGGGCACTGGCCGGACAGGTTCGTTCGATAGTAGACTATGTAGGAGCCACAAAGACTATCGTGGTGGAGGAACCTCTGACATCGGCTCCGGTCAACGGGGTGGCGTTTACGATTGTGTCGTTGCATATTCATCCGGTTAGTCAGATTCAGAGTGGGCTGGCGACGAGTGCCGCATTGGCCGCAGCCAAGACCATCCTTGACAAGATCGACTCAGGTATGGTGCTTGATGGGTCTGTGTACCAGTTTACCGCAAACATGTTAGAACTCGCTCCCTCCAGTGGGGGAGGATCTAGTGACTGGACCGCTGACGAACGGGCAGCGATTCGAGCCATTCTTGGCATACCTGCAAGTGGAACAACTCCAGCAGACCCGACTACAGGTATCTTGGATAGCATTCGAGACCTCGTTGTAGCGTACATCGCGGCAGCATTAGCTACCGTGAACGGCACGTCTGGGACAATCGTAGGTTTCCCTGCTACGCTCAACGTGGGTGATAGTTACACCGACGAGGCTAACGCTTCGATCCATGTCTTCATCCGGGATGCCAGCAACGACCCGATTACAACCGTTGGTGACTTCGAATTTACTGACCCGGAATTCGCACCTGAGGTAACCATCACTCAATCGGGGTCGACAGGCCGCGTCAAAGCTGTCGTTACGTACGTGGACCCAGGTGCTCCCGAGTCGTACCTGAAGATCGAAATCCCGTCGAGCCAGTCTCGCCGGGCTTCACCCGGTACAGCCACCATCCAATGCCTGCTGAAATGGGTTGACGACGAAGGTAAAGTTCTTTGTCAAAAGACGCTGTCCCAGCAGGCAATTACCTGGAATGAGATGGTCTGAGAAAGTTTACAAAATCTGTTGACAGGTTTTGTGGACTCAGATAGAGTACCTCCGTCCCGATTTCACTGGAGGTGCTTTATGCAAGTGACTATCTCATTGGGACTGGAGGAGTTGAAACTCCTGCCGGAAGAACTCCGGCAGAAGATCCAATCGTCATTGGGTCTACCAGTCGTTACACCGCAGCGGACCATACCGGAAGTTGCAACTTCAACATCACACGCGATCCTACCGGTGTTTGCGGCACCCGAGGCCCCGCAAGCCGTGCCAGCTTTTGCACTACCGGTGCAGCAGATGGTCCCACCCGCGTCCATGCCAGCACCTCCGGCTAAGCAGCCAGTTGTGCAAAATGGTGTGCCGACTTTTATGCCGAGTAAGGGTGGGTTGGACCAGCAATCCGTTGCCGTTGATGTGCTGAGTAACCAACCGGTTACGCCAGCAACACCACCATCAGCCCCGGTCATGCCTCAGTTCAATCAGGCTCCACTCACCGTGGCACCTGTAACAACTGGCGTGGCAGCGATGGCCCCGATAACCGGTCCTGCTATTGACGCCGGAACGGTACGAGCCGCAGCTATCCGTGCTCACAACAGTCTGACGAACGGCAAGGCGATAGTCGCCGCAGCTCAGGCAGCAAGCGGTGTGTCAATCGCTGGCTTGACCAACGAGAATGCTTCCTTGCTGGCTAATGCACTCCGTCAGCAGGGAGTCAACGTATGAGCGGGAAACACTACCTGCTGGGACCATCGTCGCTCCCTCGCATTCTGAACTGCATGGGTTCCATCTACGGACCGTTCGTCCCGGACAAGCCGTCTTCTGCAGCCGAGGAAGGAACAACCTGCCACTCGTTGCTGGAGTTCTGTCTGACGTGGGGGGCTAACCCTCGTGACATGCTGGGCAGTAAAGACTTCGACGAGCGGTACCCCATCACAATCGAGATGGTCGAGGGCGTTGAGTTGTTCATCGACACAGCCAGAGCTGCCTGTGCCGAGTTCAGTATTGACCCGGCAACTATCGTGTCAGAACAGCAGTTGGTACACCCGTCTATCCCGAACGAGATGTTCGGCGGTACGTCGGACTGCATCATTCCGGGTGACGATATCCTGGTCATCATGGACCTGAAGTACGGGCACAAACCAGTGTTTGCAGACTCAGTCCAGTTGACGGCCTACTCGTTGCTGGCACTGGCAACACTCGGTCGTACGTTCGGCCGGGTTGTGCAGATCATTGTCCAACCACGCTGCAACCCACAGGTTAGCCGGTATGAACCTGGTGCCGATGAGTTAACAAAGGTCTGGGGGCAGATCACTGAGGCAGCTCAGTTCGTTCTGGACAACCCCGACATGACAGTACCTAAACCAGACAACCTGTCAGCAGGCGACTGGTGTAAGTACTGTCGCCGTAAGGAAGGCTGTAAAGCCAGAGAAGCACTTGTCACTGACTTCGTGGAGATTTCCACCTTCACGAATCCCAATGACATGACGTTGCTGGCCACACCCACATCGGACCTGGCGACTGACCAACTGGTTAGGTACATGCAGATGTTCGACGTGGTCAAGGACTTCATGAAAGGTGTTGTGGTTGATCTGGTTAATCGAGCGTCGAAGGGCGAACCGATCCCGGGCCACAAACTGATTATGAAGTACGGTAATCGTGCGTACGTTGAAGACGAAGAGGCTATCCGTAAAAAGGTACCGCGAGTCTTCAAGGGAGTTTCATCGAAGGATATCACCGAACAAGGCGTGATCTCCCCGGCGAAACTGGAGAAGGTCCTGAAAGAGAAGGGTCTCTGGGCCGAGTATAAGGACAAGTTCGGTAAACTTGTTCAGTCTAAACCTGTGGGTGTCAAATTGGTTGATGCCCGTGCTCGTGGTGAAGAAGTTCGTCCCGAGACAGCAATCGAGTTGATCCAAGCAATGGAGTCGTCAGATGAGTAATGCGTTCGGTCCCCCACCTGGAGTTTCCCCATCCATGCCAGTAGCCAGCAGTGCCCCACAACAGCCTGCAGCAATGGCAACTGACCCGACCCGGGTAACGGTCGGTCCTTTGGTTATCAGTTACCCGAACCTGTTCATCCCTCGCCGGAAGGACGCTAAAGACCCCAACAGTCCACTGATGTACTCGGCAGAGTTCATCTGCTTCGCTGAGAATCCTGCTTACCAGGCGATCGCACAGAAGCTCATGGCCGCTGCTGAGGTTGTCTGCCAGGAGAAGTTCAAGAAGTCCATCAACACGATGGAGAAGCAGCCTCTGCGGTCTATCAAGATCCGACCGGGTCACGAGAACCGTGATGGATTCTTCTTCGGTGCCAACAGCAATGCCCAGTACGGTAAACCGAACGTATTTGTCGGTAACCCACCGGTACCTGTCGTTGACCCCGATGTGATCTACCCGGGAGCGATCGTGTACGTCAGCCTGAAAGCTGGTGCGTACGAGTCGAATGGCAACAGGGGGATCAAGTTCTACCTGAATTCGGTTCTCAAGTGTGCTGATGGTACACCATTGGTGGCCCCACGAGACGCTACGAAGGACTTTGCTGACGTTATGGGTGAAATCCCAGCGTCTGCATTCGTCCCCCCGGTAGCACCGCAGGGGTTCGCCATGCCACCGGCTGCACCACCGGCCCCGGGCTACCCACCTCAGGGTTACGCAGCTCCTCCGGTTCACCCCGGGTACCCACCTCAGCAGATGGCCCCGCCGATGCCGGGCTACGTCTACCCACCTCAGCACTAATCTGTCTTGGTGTGGCCGGGTTCGCCCGGCCACGCCTTCTTAGGAGGTTGAGATGGAGCTGATACGCACGAGCGTAACCGTCGAGGTAATCGACCACGAAGAGACCGGCAAGCAGATCCGTACATGCAGGAAGTTTCACAACCTGAATGCAGACGTCGTATCCAAAGCAGCCGGTATCTCCAAGTCGTACCTGATGATGTTGGAATGTGGTGACAGACCTTGGACTGACCACCTGTTCGGGAAAGTGTTCAAGGCGTTACAGAAGTTGACAGGAAAAAAGAATCCATGAGTTGGGTACCTAAGTTCCTTACGTTAGATTTTGAAACCCGGTCTCCGATTGACCTCAAGGCGTACTCAACGGTGCGTTATGCGAGCCACCCGGAGACCGGTATTCTTTGCATCGGTCTGAAGTGGAACGACCGTCCAGCTACAGCACTGGCTCCGAACAGAGGCAAGTGGGTACTCGATGGTACCGAAAGACCGATTGAGTTGATGCACGCGATAGAACACAACATACCAATCGTGGTCCACAACCTGTCGTTTGAGAAACGGATGTACTACCACGTCTGCGTCAGGCGGTGGGGGTGGCCGGAGATACCGGATCGTCAGTGGCACGACACCGCAGCGATCTGTCGGTACTACGCAGTACCAGCGAGACTGGTTGAAGCGGCCAAGGCACTTGGCCTTGACGCACAGAAAGACATGGAGGGTAACCGGATCATGCTCCAACTGAGCAAGCCGCGTAAGCCCCGCAAGAAAGAAGTATCCGATTGGTTGAAGGACAACCCGTCGATAGACAACATGCCGACCTTGTGGTGGGAGGATCAGGCCAAGCTGGACCGTGTTGTTGAGTACTGTCAGCAGGACTTGATCACACAGGAGGAACTGTACCTGCGGCTGGGACCACTACCTCCACAACGTGAGGCTGAGTGGCGGTTCGATGACATGGTCAACGAGCGTGGTGTACCTGTTGACTGGGGTGGCCTTGTCACTGCGATGGATCTCATCGACAAGTCTATGGCCGAGTACAACAACGAACTGCGACGGATCACAGCAACACCTGCGTTTCCGGATGGTGTGGTCCAGGCTGTCACGCAGCGTAAGAAGGTCCTCGACTTCTGCGACCTGATGGGATGGTCGATGGTGTCGACCAATAAGGAGTCAGTAGAGGACGCACTGGCAAACACTAAGCTGCCAGAGAAGGTACGTCAGGTACTGCAGATTGTACAGGCAGCAGGTAAGTCATCGCTCGGCAAGGTCGAGACGATGATTGACTTGACTGATGATGACTCACGTATCAGAGATAGTCTGGCGTGGCATGGTGCAGCGACAGGACGTAAGGCTGGTCGAGGGATGCAGCCGCAGAACTTTCCGAGGGATGTACTCGATGAAAAAGAAGCAGATGTCTTCCATGAATCACTCAGAGAATCAGACCCGTACTCCCACGTATCTGCACTGGCTGCGTTTGCCAGCACCTCGGTACCTGACATGGTATCGTCCGCACTCCGTTCCTTCATCTGTGCTGAACCCGGAAAGAAACTCTTCGTCTCCGACTTCAGCAACATCGAAACCAGAAACCTTGCCTGGGTAGCCAACTGCAAACTGCTGAACGAGGCTTTCTCCACAGGCAAATGTCCTTACCGGCAGTTCGCCAGTCGTGTGTACAACATGCGGCCTGACGACATCGCCAAGGGATCACAAGAGCGGCAACTGGGTAAGGTCGCCGTACTCGGTCTGGGTTACGGCATGGGCCACCAGAAGTTCAGAGACACGGCCGGTGCTCCACCGTACAGCATCGAGTTGCCAGAGGACCGAGCTAAAGAGATCGTCAAGCTGTACCGTGAGACGTACCCCGAGGTGCCTACGTTCTGGCGGCTGTGCGAAGACGCTTTCACCAAGGCTATCAACGAGAAGTCATCAGTACCTGTCGGCCGTGTCACATTCGGGGCCACGATGGATTGGGGCTGGATCGTTCTGCCTTCTGGCCGAGCTATCTGGATGAGAGAGCCACGGATCAACCGTGTGGCTGACCGATGGCGAGAGGGCAAGACCCGGCTTGAGATATCCTACATGGGTATCGACAGCAAGACGAAGCAGTGGGTCCGCAGGTCAACGTACGGCGGGTCGCTGGTCGAGTCCATCTGCCAGGCTATCGCTGCCGACTTGTTACAGGAAGCGATGCACCGGATGGAAGCCAATGGATACCCGATGATCTTGTCAGTGCATGACGAGTTGGTTGGGGAGGCACCAGAACATCAGAGCGTGGATCGGTTCCACGAGTTGATGAGGGTACGACCGGCATGGGCACATGACCTGCCGGTCGAGTGTGAGAGTCACGCAAGCAGGAGGTACGGGAAGTAATGGCCGGTCCTGAGAAACGTGTTGAAGCTGCCTTTGCCAAGTGGGGACGAGACCAAGGACTGTTTGTCCTGAAGCTGGCAGCCCAAGGTGTGTCTGGCTTTCCAGACAGGACAGTCATCCTGCCCGGCGGCAGGCTGGTCTGCATCGAGTTCAAGTCCCCGACTGGTAAGACCAGCAAAGTACAAGACCAGCGTATCGCAGCACTGAGGGCGTTAGGTGTGCCGGTACTGGTGACAAGTGATCTGACCGAGGCAAAGGATTTTGTGAGAGGGTATGTCGATGAAGTTCGGAGCGGACAAGGAAGCACCAAAGTTATGGGTGCCACACAAGTACCAGGAAACCGCAGTGCAGTTCCTTCACGAAAGGACAAGCCTCAACCCAGACGGTGAAGGTGGAGCCGCGTTGTTCCTCGACCCCGGGCTTGGTAAGACTTCATCCACGTTGGAGTGGATGATGCAGATGAAAGAGTTCGGTCTGGCCAATCGCTTTCTCATCGTGGCCCCGCTACGTGTCTGTTGGCAGGTGTGGCCGCAGGAGATCACAGGCTGGACCAACTTCAGGTCACTGTCCTACTCGGTGGTACACGGCAGTGCATCGGTACGCAGGAAACGACTGGCGACCCAGGTTAACATCCACATCATCAACCGAGATGGTATCGGCTGGCTCGCTAACCAACTGAAGGGCCGGGACCGATTGCCCTGGCAGGCTATCATCGTCGACGAGTCAACCTCGTTTAAGAACTGGTCCGCGAAGAGATCACAGGCTGTACGTGACCTCGCCAAGCGTATCCCGTACCGTGTGATCCTGACAGGTACACCAGCACCGAGAAACCTGGCCGACCTGTACCCACAGTGCTGGATTTTGGACCAAGGTAAAGCCCTCGGTAAGAACGTCACCGCTTTCCGATCTGAGTACTGCTGTCAGGTTGGGTCTCGTGAGCAGAACAACTTTCAGGTACGTACCGAGAAGCATGACGCGATTCACCAGGCTGTGAAGCATCTGGTCCTCCGGCTCGACGCAGCAGACCACCTGTCCATGCCACCCATCACGTATCACGACGTACCGGTAGAGCTACCACCGGACGCACGGGCCGCGTACGACGACATGGAAAGACAGATGTTTATCGAGCTGCAGGACGGCTCACAACGGGGTGCCGTGAACGCCGGGGCAAAGTACAATGCTTGCCGTCAGATCGCAGCAGGCGGCATCTACGGGCACGACAGGACGGTTCACCACCTACACAGTGCGATGACCGATGCGTATGCTGACTTGGTTGACGAGCTTGGAGGCAAGCCAGTCTTCGCAGCTTACCAGTTTGACCACGATGTCCAGCGTATGGAGAAGGCGGTCAAAGGTCTTCACATCATCCGGGGTGGGACCAAGGAAGCACATGTCACTGACCTGATCGACAGGTGGAACAACGATACACTGGAGCCGCCTTACATGGCGGTTCAACCACAGGCTATGTCGTACGGTATCAATGCTCAGAAGGGATCGTGCCGTGACATCGTGTGGTATGGCCCAACGGACAACCTGGACACGTACATCCAGTTCAACGCCCGTATCTACCGGCAGGGTGTTGGTGGACCTGTGAGAGTTCACAGGCTGTACGCCAAGGACACCATTCACGAGGTGATCTGGGCTCGCATAGACGACAAAGAGGACGTCCAGTCAAGATTACTGGACGTCCTCCGGGATTACGCGAAACAGAAGGGCAAGATTTAGACCGGTCGCAACCGGCACGAGTGGACCAACCACTCCCTGCCACTCTCGGTACGCACCTCCCACTCGGCGGTGCATTTTGGGTGACGACGAATGATCGTCACAATCTTGCCGTGAAGTGGGCACTCGTCGTCGATAACTCGAACCTGTTGACCTTCTGTGAACATTGTTACCTCCAGTCTGGTGAATAAACACAATGCTGGTCCTCCGCAGAGAACCAGCGTTACGGTCATTCAGAACTCGTACCGACGAGGAGCGTCAACCAGATGCTCCTCCGGGTAGAACTTGGTACCATCGGGTAGCAGGACATGGTCGCCGTCCCACCCGCCGCATTCTCGCTCGTCGTACAAGCATGAGGCGAGTTGATGCAGGATCTCACCGTCATCCCGGAACTCACACTTGAGCGGCCAGGGGATCGTGTCGACGTCTCCCCCTCGATACCGGAATATCAGCACGTCGTTCAGCAAAAGCTGACCATGATTGTGCGTCAGTTGTGTTACGCTCATGCTACTCACCTCGCTTTCCGTTTGCCAGGGATCGCAGCTCAACAGCAACACTCTCAGCGGGTATGTACCCCAGGTGTTTGTGCAGGTCTGCCAAGATGGTCTCGATTACAATCACAACCCGTTTAATACGGTCTGACCCGTTAGAGAAGTTTGCACCTCTCGGGTCCATCACCGTCACCTTCGGATCTTTCAGAAGGTTTGCGAAAGAACTCTTTGGAACGGGTCGCCCCAACACACCAGACATGGCTGTTTGCAGTTTAGCTATCGTCATGGTGATGGGTTGTGGCTGGTCCCGCAACCAGTCAGAGAGTACCCGGAACTCTTCGTTTGTAGTCTTGCGTCTCATACATCCAACTCCTCACATTTCAAAGTGTAGATGCTACCTCCATCCGTTGGGACGACCTGCAGGCCCGGCGTACCGATCACACAGGTCATACCGATGACGTTGACCATCACGTCGTTGGTCTTGTCGAAGACCGGTTTCTTGGTCAACTTGTGAAATTGCCTCATCACTGAGGCCATGCGTGTCTGCCACGAGATGTTGAGCGTGGACAGGTCCTTTTCTTCACTCGACATTACGCTCTCCCAGATTCTTGAAGCCAGACTGATACTCGGGCGGATACATCTCTCGCCCTTCTTCGTCTACGTTGGTCCAGATTTTGGTCATGGTCCACAGGTACTCACCGTGTGACCTCGGCAGCTCAACGCTGACCGTGTGATAGATAGATTCCCCGTTTGGCCAGACCTGAGTACGGACCAACCAGCGGGCACCGTCTTCTGGTCGTGTCTTGCGGACCTGGTGACGGTACCGGTTACCGTCCTTGTCGATGCTGGACCAGAACGCGGTCCACTGCCGGTTATTATTCGCCGTCCAGCTTGCCATCTTTGAATACCTCGTTGATACGGTGATTGTGGTCGATGTGTTGCTCTGTGCATGACAGGATGAAATCTGTCAGAACCAGCAGCCCCAGCATCAGTAAGAACATGACGGCCCCAAACGGTATGGGACCCAGGTGGTCGATTAACCAGAGCATGAAACGTCCTCCTTGACGTAATGAGCAGCGAACAACTCCATTGCACGCTCGTCTGTTATGTCGTCCCGGATGACCAGACAGTGGTTAACGATTGCCACGTCGTCCTTGGTGAGTGCTGACAGCGGCACCGTCGCTGTCTGATCGTTATCATCATACCGGAAGTGCTGCCGAGCGAAGGCTTCTGTCACTTCGAACCAACACGAAGTACGCCTGTCGTAGATGCACAAGCGGCTGTCGTCTGGCAGGCCCAGGCGACGACGCTCATCAAGAGCACGCAGACCGGTCAGAATTCCACTCCCAGCAATCCCCAGATCAATTCGAAACATAGTCAATGCCTTTCTCAACAGCTTCAAACTCAGTATGACACACCACGCATTCAAGCTGGGTGTTGTCGTTGATCCACCGAACCACTCGGCAGTCACACATTGGGCATGGTCGCCTTCCGGACGGCTCGGGGCTACGTCGACAGGAACCTTCCTCCATGCCGCAGCCTTTACAGCGATGCGTTGCGGGGTCAACTGGCCTGGCCCCTCCGCAGAACTTACAGTCAACGGTTTTCAATTGGTCCTCCTTTCAGAAACTTACATCTTGAACAGGTTTTCACCTTCGTTGAATTACACCGGCCGCAGCCCTGGCACTTCCAACCTATGCCGGTTGGGTGTTTGAACCAATGGCTGGTCTTTGTCTTGGGTGCAGCCACTTAAAGAACCTCAAACAAGGACCTGCCTTGACTCAGGATCATAGGGAACCGCTCCCCATCCAGGTTTGCTCCAGTCTCCGATGATGTCCAGAACGGTTGCCATCTCGGGTTGTATATCAGTTGCTGCCCGGCGTCGTACTGGTCGGCAACACAAACACCGACATGTACAGTCTCGCATTCGACCCAGGCACAGACCGTCTTGTCCTCACCAGCGAATATCTTTTCTGCTGTCCCTCTCCGATTCACCAACCGGCAATCCCGCATCAGGAGATTCACCTTCGTTGGATCGTAGTAACAGACAGCCCTGCCTTTTCGGATCTGCCACTTCTGGTAGTTCTTACCTTTGGCCAGGTGGAATCTTACTTTCAGCATAGCACTTCCTCCTTTCGAAACAGGAAACACACGAAAGAGAGCCACCGCAGTGACCCTCCATCACGGGTTTACTTGAACTCAGGACCAACATAGTAGAGCTGAACCAGTTCCTCAGCTTGATCCATCGGGACTGGGCGTTTGGCCCCGTCGAACCAGTCTTGGTAGAAGTACTCACACTCGATCAACTCACCTTCGCTGTTGAACACGAAGTCAAACCCGTCTGACGGGCCACCCCATGACAGCAGGACCCGGTACGACTTGCGGACCTCGACAGACAGTACACCTTCACAGGCCCGGTCACGGTGGTCATTCATTACCGCATGTTTCAAGTCATCGCCGGACTCAACGCCTTCACGGTCCGTGTCGAAGTCATCAGCCAACGTCTTGACCAGTTCTTCATCGTCCCAGTCTGGCAGCAGGTCTTCGAGTCGACCAGCCAGACGGTCATCAACCAACTCTTCACATTTCTTGTCGGACATGTATCACCTCCAGAATGGTTTGAGAGAACACGATTGGGAGCCACCGCAGTGGCCCCCTGTCACAACCTCTCACCGGTCTCGACTGTACTAGAAAGAATACTTTCTGAGCTTGGCTATATCGTCGTTGGCTATGTCGATGAGGTCTCTGCAGACAAGGTCCACACCAGCGTCGATGTCTGACTGTGGCATATCATCAACCTGTTCTTCAAGGTTGCTGATCTCGTCTCCCAACCCGTCGATCAGATCGTCCTTGATCCACTCAAGGTCAGGCCCGTGGTAGTACTTACCGTCGACCTCGTAGAACCCCGCACCGTCGAGCCAGTCGGAAAACCCACAGCGGTATGCGACCGGATCGCATTCTTTGAGAACCTTGCTCGGCATCATGTGGCTGAAAGGCCCCCCGACCGATGACATGCTGTAACACTCATTGAGCATCTCGTCGTAGAGGGTATCAACGTCAACCCCAGTCAAGTCGTCCTGAACCTTGTCGTGCAATTCTTTGATGATGTCTCTCATCGCTTTCTCAACCCTCCAAAGAAAGACCGCTTGGCGACGGGGGCTAGTCTCCCCCATAAGTCGCCAAGCGGTGCGTGTTGTAAAACATCCAGTGAGTGGGGCAGGATTCGAACCTGCATCACCGGGATTGCCGCCCGGTGGTCTTGCCAGTTAGACGACCCACTCAAGTCTGTGAACCCTCGTCACAGTGTCGATAAGATACTCATGAGCAGAACGACATATACAATTTTCCGTCGTGCATGAACAGATTCCCAGAAATGCGACCAGACTCAGCTTGAACCAGGTACTCGTCCCATTCGATGTCGTCGAAGTCTTCGTCGACCCGGCAACAACTCAGTGCCTCACGATAGTCAACCGCTGCCGACTGTACTATCAAGGCTTTCGTCTCGTCCTCAGACCAACTGTCGATCTCTTCGCCCTCCCAGGCCCCCCAGGTCTTGATGTAGTCCTTGGCCTCAAGTATCTCTTCAGGCGTCAGGTTAATCAAGTGACAAACCTCACAGGCGTTAGCCCATGTGATCCTGCCAGCGTTTGGACCCAACTCAGCTTGTGAGGCTGCGAAGTTACTGGCATCAATCTCCAACAGGAAACTCACGTCGATTTCAAGCATCTCAACCGTCCTCCTCAACAAACGACTCAACGAACAGGTCAACTCTCGACTTCAAACTTGAGTAATACCCTTCGACTTCTTTGAGTCGTCTCTGGTAGTACGTCAAAGCATCAACGAAGGCTTCCTCCGCTGTCTTTGCCCGCATGGACAGGTTCATCCCTCGGGTGTCATCGTACAACCAGAACCCGTCGTGGCAGTCTGCCAAGTGCAGCGTGTCACTCAGGTGCGTTATCGACCTTGCTGGTCTAGCCATCCGTTTTCTCCTCAAAGAAATCCAGGACAGCACCACGCTTCAGACACTCACGGCATTCACAGTAACTGAAGTCGTCCCATGTCATGTCCCCGATTGGGGTATCAGTACCTTCATCGGTGACCAGCATAACAACGTCAACCGCAATGCCGAACGGACCGTAGCTGTCACAACGTGGACAACGCATACCCTTCAGGCAATTCTCGTTGGTCATATCTCTTCCTCAGTAAACGGTTCCACAATAGTGTACTCACCCGCCACAAGGAGCAACTCAGGAGCACCGTTTGGGCACTCCACGAAGATTTTGCCTTCGCACTCCCAGTTTGGCTGGTTCGTCGCAGGAGTTGCGTCGATAACCGCCTTTGGGTCGAGAGCGGTGTTGCTCGGGTAGTTAGCGTGCCGATACGCCAAGTTCGGTCTAACCTTCATCGTTTTCCTCCTCAGTAACACAGATTGTACATTCAGCAACTGCCAGGATCTTGTCGTACTGACTGTCCAACAGCAAAACACCTCTTGTCTGGGGCAGGCCAGCAGTGAACATCAACCGCTTCAACAGGAAGTAGTCGTAGTTCCTATCCGGCCTCAGGTACCCACCACGTTGAACCAGACGCAGCTCTGTCTCATCTTCTCTACCAAACATGGTTTCTCCTTTCTGTGAGAGAACACGAGTGACGAGCCTCGCAAGACTCGTCGGTCACACTCTCTGACACCGGGGTCAACTGTACTTAATCTTTCACTTCCTCCGCATGTTCTCGTACCTCCTCGATCTTCTCAGTGAACCAGTCGTACGGCACGACTGCAAACCAACAGGCATCAGTGGCCTGGTACGTCTCGAACGTGGTGAATGTCTCAGGCCGGTAGATGTGGCCGATACAGAAGTCACTCATGCGGCCTTCTTTCTCAGCGAGTACCAGCTCACGGATGTTCTCAACCTCGCAGTCGAGACTTTCAGCCAGGGTCTTGACCTCGACCTGGTTTTCGACTTCTTCGACGCTGGTAGACCACACTTGGCAACCGGCTTTTGACTCGTCAGGGTCAGTGTTCCTGCGACCGCTGAAGCGGTGACCGGGTACCATGTCGAACGACCACTGGTCAAACTCCCCCAGTACGGCTTTGACCTCTTCCGGCGTCCAGCCCGGGAAGTTGGTCAGAATGTAATATACCAGGGCCTCCCTGACGTTGTGGGAGTCTTCTACGACGCAGTGCGAGTAGGCATCACCAGCGTCACCGTGTTCCTCTTCGTACTCCAAGTGTGATTCGTCACACCGCGTCAGCAACTCTCGAAAGCGTTGCTGTAGTTCTGGGTCGATCATGGGTTCTCCAATGGCTTCCAGGAAAAACTGCCGAAAGTGCTCAGGCACATGAGGCAGTACCGGTACACGTCGTACGGACTGCCGTCTGCTAAGGCACACCGCAGCAGAACGGACATCGGTCCGCTGCTCCAGTCAGTATCGCTTTCTACAAGTACCCAACTTGGCTCACTCATACCCTGGTCAACAACGTGTAGGTCGTAACCGTACCCGCTTTGACTTCGGAACGAGCAAACGTACCCCGAGTCGATCCGGGGGTTGCTGTGGATCTTGTTGTCAACGATAGGGAACTTGCGTTCCAACGTATTCACGTTTCACCTCACTTTCACAGGTTTGAATGAACATAATACTGGGCCACCGCAATGGCCCGGCGTTACGGTCACTCAGGATTACCGTTCTCGTCAAACTCGTACCCGTTGGCGATGATGTTCTCGGCAACAACTTCATCGCTGGTCAACCAGTCATGTTCTTTCTCAAGGCTGTTGTACAACCAGTCGGCCAACCATCGCAGGTTGTTCTCCACGACCGTTTCACGATCACGGTCCTCCATTGGTTCCCACTCACCCTCGGCATTCTCAAACTCGTTGAACTCGAACCGCATGGTGTGAGAGTGTGAGTATCGACCACTGGTTGTGATGTCCACTCGGCACGTCGCGTTGTACGGCTCAACAAAGTCTACATACAGACACTCAGCAATGTTGTGCAGGTCTGTGTCCTGTGGAGCATACTCTTTGATCTTCTCAACCATGTCGAGTTTGCCACGGAAGCAACCCTCGAAGCTGGCTCCATCGCCCTGTGACCAGAAACCACTGAATTGAATGTCGGGCTTCTGTCGAGTACCGCCACCCATAAGTTTCACAGGACTGGTACTCAGCTCGACCCCGAGGATCTTGCAGACTTCCTCGAAGTCATCGTAGACACTATCCCACCACTCGTAGTCAAGCCCACCGTCCAGTCCGCGATACCACTCACGGGCTTTCTCTTTTGCACTGTCTGACAGTTCTTCGTACTTGAAGATTTCTGTCACTTTGTTACGCGGCATTTTGTCCTCCTCGTAATAAACATCTTGGCGGCTCGTACGGTCGGAACCGCTTTCACCAGGTACGTCTCAGGATCTTGAACCTTGACCACCTCACGGCAGAACAGAGTCCCCGGCTCACGTTCTCGATGAACGTGAATCCACCAGCCACGGTATGACTGGGTGTAGAAACATTCTTTGACCACTGTGAACCTCCTTTCTGAAAGTACACGATTGGGAGCCACCGCAATGGCCCCCTGTCACACACTCTCACCGGGGTCAACTGTACTTACTCTTCAACCTTGTAGATCGGGTATGGTGCCTCACCGTTCTCAAACCAGTCTGGACCCAGACAATACGTCTTAGGCCCGGTTGGACATGGGTTGCCAAGATGACCGGCTCCGGGAGCACACGGACTGCAGAATTGAGCGTGAGTGTAGAAGGGACTCTTCAACACCCACAACTCGTTGTCACTGGTTGTCCGCAAGTGGTAGCCTTCTCCTGAATACTCGTATGGACCAGACTCATCACAGTCGTGCCATTCGATATTGTCCAGAAGGTCCTCCGCAGCTTCCTCTGCATTGAGTTTACCGTAGTTCTCAATGGCAGACTCGATTGCAGCGGCCAACTCGTCTTTGGCCTGCTGACGCATGTTCTCAAAGCCGATATCGTCACCACTGGTGTAGATATCGTTCACAGCATCACCTGACAGGTCGTTCTGGCTGATGATGCCAAAGCGTATTCCGGTCTCATGATCTCGGTTCGTCTGGCCAAGACCGTAGTCAATGCCAGCGTAACTGGTCTCTTCCATTGTAATCTCCTCCAAAGGTTCGAAAGTACACGATTGGGAGCCACCGCAATGGCTCCCTGTCACACACTCTCAACCGGGCTTGACTGTGTTTTCAATTACTCCCGTCAAGGTTATGTCCACAATGCTCACACTTAGTGGTGTTCCACTGCTGGCCTTCTTCCATAACGTGGAAGTGACCACAGTACCCGCAGCGGACAGCGTTGAACTGCTCAAACACCCAACGCTCCTGTTCTTCGTACCAATCGCCCCACGATGTGACGACCAGCTTGACCCCGTTGACGTAGTCATCGGTCAGCATCAGCGTCGTTGAGTACGTGTCCCCGGTGTTCAGGTATGCGGCTGTCGGACCTTCACTGAACGAGCTACACAGGTCTGCGTAGTTGTCCAGCTCAATGTACTCGATACCGAAATGGTCCGCCTTCATCAGCTTGGCGATACGGCGAAACGCATCGTCCTTGCTGGTGTTGAGCGAGTTGGCCCACTCGACCACTCGTTCGAGTTGGGCGTCAAAATGGTCACACACATTTCACCTCACTTTGCAAGGCACTCAGGTAGTTCGTTCTTAATGGCATCAACGCAGACTTGGGCCAACCTCCCAGCGTCCTCGCCAAACATGACAAAACGATGATTGGTATCGTCCAGTTCACGGAACACTGCTGTCCATACGTTGGCCAGCATGATCTCAGCTACTGCGTCGATCCTGGCCTTCAGCCTGTCATCACAGGCGTCGTAGTTGGGTCTTTCCATTACAACCTCCAAACTTGAGCCATGAGACATTGCGAGGCATAAGCCACACTTTCCCGGTCCGTCATGAAGACGAATAACCCCCGGTGAGTCCTGTACCCGTCGATCCACGAAAAGCAGGCCGCTTTACGTGTCTCGCCTTCTTTGTTCGTAAGCAGGACGAATGACCTGCCAACCGGAGGAACCCAGTCGTCAGGGCACACTGGTATGTCATGCCGAAGAAAGGTCTCAGCATCCCCATGTGCGTAGTGCCACGACGGGTTGTACGGACAGCCTTCCTTGTAATAGTGAAACAGCTCCTTCATGGTTTAACTCCACAAGCGGAATTGCTTGAACGAATGCCGGTGACCCCGGCACTCTATCGAACAATCACCCTCTCGCTTTCTCTCTCACGTATTCAGCATCAATCGGGCAGAAGTCGTCACCCGGTAAACGGACGAAGCATGTACCAGCATTACTAATCTGGTACACACGGATTCGTCGCCAACCACGGTAGCCTTTTATCTTTACCATGTAGTCCGTTGGTGCTCCGCATTTCTTTGTGTAGCCGTCAACGGTCATACACCGCCCCAACTGGTACTGGCTGACCGGGGACAACTTCTGATCTTCAATCTCATGAGTCTTTACATCCCGCACGATTCACCTCCGCTTTCTTTCTGATACTTCCTTCATTTTGTCCACGATGTATTCCGGAGAACTGCACCGCGACACTTCTTGAATTTCACCATCACCAAACCAGCAGGCAGTCTCTGCCATGAGACCACCAGGCTCTACGGCGATACTAAATGTCCAGCCATTACTAAATGTAATGCGGAACCCTGATTCAAAGGCATGGAACATACACCCTCCGCTTTCTGTCGGCATCATCGCCGGACACAATCAATCACCGCTGTCTACTGTACTTACCCTTTCCGCTTTCTAAGTAATACTTTCCGAGCTGGATTTCATATCCTTACAATGTGTAAGAATCAATGAAAAGAACAGTTCAGCATGGAGAAGAATGGTAGAGTCATCGTCAGCAATAGACGATACTACCAATCCCGGCTCATCTACTTCGGATGAGCCGGACCGAACCCCAGAAAGAAAGACAGAACATGATCGGAACACTTGGCATGGCATCCGATAATCAGGGAATCCCTTGGAGATGCGAACAGTATGAAGTCCGCTGCAGACTAGGATACCGGACTGAGAACCAATCGGAACGAGTGACATTGGCAGTGATTCGGGCATCAAAACGGATGAGGTATCCCCACCCAATGCTGTCAGCAGTCCCGAACATCTCAGGACCGCGGCAAACGAAGTGTATCGACTTCCCGGACGCAATCCTGGACTGCGGTGAACCGGCAATCCCGGGAGTCGTGGAAACGCCTGGACAGGGAATTGAACCGGTCCCGACTGTTGACCACACTGGAAGACCGGTCCCGCGGCAGTCGGACCGCCCGTATCTGATTTGGTGGCTAATGAATCAGCAACCATGCAAAGATATGGTGGCAGAACTTCAGCCCCACGATAAGGATGACTTGCGTCAGGACATGGCCGTTAAGTACTGGCGACAATCTGTAAAACAGGAAGCGAACGGTAACCGCATCACGAACCCTGCCCGATATATCGCAAAGGCAGTAGCAGAGTGGATTGGTGAGAACATTGAAACCGCTCGGGGTGAACCATTGACACAGCAGCAACGGGAAGACGCCGTTGACGCATTGGATGCACAAAGGAAGGCTTCCGAAGAATCCAGGCTTGAGAAACGAGAAGCAGAACTGAAGATCGAACAAGGAAGGTTTATCGCTGCATTGACTGCCAAACGGGACGCAAAAAATCCTGAAAGCCTCTACTGCTTCAAATGGTAAGAACAGTAGCCGACGGTGAAGAATGGTAGCTTCCCGGGTCCCATTGTGGGACCCGGGGTAAACACGACAAAGAAAGAAAAGGTAATCCAATGACATTCGAAGAACTTCGCGATTCGCTTGTGGCCGGTGGGGTCCCCGCTGATCTTGCTGCTCAGGTAGCGGCAGGACAGATTGCAAAGATCCAGGCGGAATTGGCCGTTGCTCAAGAAGCGGCCAGGAAGACTGCAGAGGAAGCGGCAGGGATTCAGGATTGGTGCGGTCTCAAAGTAACCAAACTTGGCTCGAACGGACGGCCAACCGGCTACACGGTAGCGGCCGAAAACGGCATCGCGGCGGAACCCGCTAAGGTGGGAACGGATCAAGACGGGAACGGGACATTTTTCCCGGGATACGTCTGGATTGCCAGGAAGAAGGAAACGCTGCAGAACATCCCGCAGAGTGTCTGCAACACGATTCACAACTTGCTCCAGACTCCGGAAGGGACCGCCGTACTGAAACAGGCGACAGCCTTTGCGAGCAATGAGGGCCTTGCAGCCTACGCCACGAAACGTCGTGAACTGATTGACGCCGGAACCGTAGCCGATTGGAATCGGGGCAAGAAAGCCAAAGCCAAGAAGTAAACAGAACACGGTTAAACACCATCGCAGGGCATCACCGGAGAAATCTGGTGATGCCCTGTTTTCATTGACAGACAGTAATGGCCAGATTGGCCAGCTTGGCGAGTGAAACGTGAGGCCGATTGTACCGGTAAGTGTGGGACCCGGTCACGCAACACAGGACAGGACGCAACCGGCTCGCAACGTGGGACCGGTTCGCAAACAATGGACCAGGACAAGCAGCGGAACGAGGGCTGAAGTATGAAGTACGTTACGTGACTTGTGATTCACGAACTGCGATTCACGAACTATATTTCGTACTTCTGGATGGTAAACCGCCAAGCCACTTCCCACAATTCCCCGTTTTCCCTGTGTTTTCTGCACTTTCCTGACATCCAGGGCAATGCCAGGGAAGTTACGCTCAGAACTTGACCGGGGATATCTGGTCCTCCATGGGTCCTCTAGGCTATTTGGTACACCAACTACCTTTTTCACGTTTTTCCAAATCCATACAAGTGACCCTTGGTAACAATTCTGCATACCGGTACGGCTCCTTTCACCAGCTTCACCGGGCATTGCCTCGTCTAAAGGTCCAACTACCTTTTTCACGTTTTTCCAAATCCATACAAGTGACCCTTGGTAAAGGTTTTGCATACCGGTCCCACCAGATTGGCCGGGCATTGACAGGCCCGACCGAGCTGACGATGATGACGTTGGCTCATCCCATACCTGAGGAGACCAGACGTGACGCCAAGAGCAAAGACCCTCTACTACCTCGGCTTTACTTCCTACAAGGCTTACCTGAGGTCTGCGTTGTGGAAATGGATCAGAGGGAAGGTATTCAAGCAGAAGGGCCATACGTGTGCCCTGTGTGATCGTAGAGCCACTCAGGTCCATCATCGGTCGTATGACCGTCTAACCCTCAAAGGGATCATCCTGACGTATCTGGAGCCCATCTGCAGCGGTTGCCATCATAAGATCGAGGTGACACCGTCAGGCCGTAAGCGGAAGAGGTCTGCAGTCGAGAGACTCTTCGTGAAGCTCAAACGAAAAAAGCTGGCCCGTTGAGGCCAGCTTTACTTAATGCAGGTACATGTAAAGAAGTGTTTACTTGTTGTCACTCTCCTGTCAGGACTCTGGTAATGTCACGGTGATGCCCGTGACGTAATATCCGTAACCCGTGTCTAATCCTCATATGAATAACCGATTGGTGAACCCCTGAGGTCTTACCAATCCCGATCTGGCTTTCGCCGTGGAAGTACCTGTAGACCGCGTCAGCGTGCTTGGGTTTAAGGTTAGCCCGGACAACGTCCCACAGCTCCTCAAGGTCTTCCTCCCCAGTATCGGGCAAGTTATAGAACAGCCCGGCCGGACTAACCGGCCTGCGTTTGGTGAGCATCCTCTTCAGCGTGTAGCTGGCCGTCCAGTAACACCCATTGAGCAGCAGGACATCCTTCTTCGGTGGGTACCGCAGGAGGTTAACCATCGTCTCCTGGACAACATTATCAATTCCAACTGACCGGGCCTGCTTAGCCCGGCCAGGGTTACTGGTCAAGTAGTCCCTGACAGTCTGGAGGATAACCTCGGCACCGTACCGTTCGAAGAAAGTCATGACTGCTTAGCGACCTTGATAAACTCATCTGCCCAGTCGAACGCGATACGGCACCACTTCGACTTATCCACCTCAGATCGGTCGCAGACAGGAGGTGACGCGATCACCGCCGTCAACACCTTCAGAGCAATCTCCTCACGTCGTATCTTATCAAACGTGGTAGCCCAGCTTGGCGTACCAAGATGATCCTCTTCACTCGTCACAACGCACCTCCTAACCCTTGAATAGACTTCAACCGGCCTACGACCACAGCGACAGGGTCAACCGTGGCGTGGCCTAACATGGCGTTCCACCGCTGCGGGAACACAATCGCTTCTCCCGCAGCTCCCATACGCATGGCAAAGTTCTGACAGTTGATGTTGCTGTCATCAACCAGAACAGTGTCCTGCATGGACAGTCGCCACTTCTCGGCCGTAAGAACGAAAGACTGGCTGCACCGGCCGATGAATCCATGCCGTTTCAACCACTTGATCTTACCACTAGCCGCCTCATCGTCATGCGACGGGTCCGAGCAGAAGACCACGTCGCCAAAGCTCCGGAGAGCCTCTACAAGCTCGTGTGCCCACGGATAGACCGGCAGATCCTCCCAGAAGTAAGTATGGGCGTGTATGCAGGCCCAGAAGTGCTCCTGCGACATGTACGACTCGAAGAAGTTCCACCGGTCAACCTCGTCGTGGGTAAGCGGCAGAGCAGCCGCCTCAATCGCACCATCAACAAAGTTGGCAATGACCCCATCGAGGTCACAATAGATCGTTGTCATAAAACCCTCCTGTGGACAGTATTGCTGAAACGAAAATGCCCGGCAAGATACGCCGGGCAAATTCTCATGACTGGAAAACCAACTGGTCCGGGAATCTCATGAGGTTGGACCGGGGTCCACCGTACCTCCACCAGTTAGGCGTCTGTCCTCGGCAGACGTCAACATATGTGGACCATCGCAGTCCCGCCAGCCGGAACTCACTCCAGTACATCAAATGAACCATCACTCACCTCCAAGTTTATACCCAACCCTGCCCAGTCCATGCTCCAACGCACGGACAACCGATTCTGTAAATTCTTCTGACCAGTTGAAATGGATACCGGACTCGTGAAGGACGCCGTGGATAATCTCATGCAGGAGAGTATCGTGGGCGTCTTTACCACGTAACCCGGACTTCAGGTAGATGATACCAACACCGAAGTCACACAACCCCGACTCCTTCATCCGTTTACGCCGGACGAGGTACTCTCTGCCAAGGATGTTGACTGTGCGTGGTATCATTTTGTATCTCCCTTCACCCAGTACGTACCTACCTTGCCCGGCAGAGTACCCTCTTCGTACCCGGACTGGATCATCAGCTTGTACTGCTCGGTGTAGTACCGAGTACAGATAGCTGCGACCGATACAATCGTGGTCCCGAAAATCAACCATAACGTCAACCAAAACTTTTGGTCAGCATTCATACTACGCCTCAATTCGTTGGTGTAATCTCAATGTGTGTCATAAGGTGACCCTTACCTTTAGACCTGAACCGATCAAGTGTGAGCTTTAGCCACCAAGCCCCTAGTGGTTTAGGAGGTTTGCCGGTCCCGACGTGCCAACCACCGGCACCGGAGCCGTACTCCTCTTTGTACGTTGCTGCTTTGACATACCATGAACTTCTGTGCTTAACCTCCCCGAACGTATCGAGGTACACCTTCATGTTCTCCTGCAGCCACCTCTGATGGACGTGGCCGCTCAACATGATATCAGCCCCATCAACGTAGGCGTTCTGTCGCTGAGCCTGTATGGTGTCCTGAGTGACCGGACCACCCCCACCGTAACCGTGCATGTGCCAAAGGGTCCGAGAACTTCTACGCCCCCCACCCCCATCAAGGTTAAACCTGACCCAGCCGGTATAGCCGGTCACCGGAACCAAGGCTCCAGTCTTCGTCCTGAGAGCTTGAGCGAGACGTTCTGTTAAGTTTGTCTCGTGCCTGCCGAGAATTGAACAGTTGCCCGTAACACACACGAGACCTTTTCTTCGCATGAAGAAATTCCCGCTATGGGTTGTAAGACAGTACACGTTCCCGACGAAGGGGACTGTTTCAGCGTTACACGCCTTGATCCTGATGCTACCACGCCAAGCCACGTTCAACACGTAGTGACCTTTACCGGTAGACACGTTCCTCCAGATAACGGAAGACCGAATACCATGTGTGACACACTCGGCGTTGAGGGAGTCCAGCATCGCTTTAGTTCCGTAGATAGCAGTGGCCGTTTGGTTCGGAGCCTTCCGGCGAGTACCGTCACCATCTATGTACGACTGAAGGAATACGTTGAACTGTCTGTCACTGAGTAACGATACCCAGGTAGGCAACACTCTTTTCTTACCAACCCCCACCAGGTAGTGCAGCCTTGTCTTTACGACAAAGACGTGTTGGTTCCGCATAGTTTTAATCCCAGCGGGAAGTGGCCGGTCAGACCGCACCTGTTCCACGTACTCCAATCCAAGGCTATCCAGAAGCCCGCGTATCTTTAGGATACCTTCAGGCTTTGACTGGTAGATGTATGTAGAGTTACTCCCTTCCGTCTTCGGAATTGAGCCGTCTGATAGCACCCACGCAGCCAGGGATAGCTGATCGTCTGACAGGTCGTACTCAGCATTTCCGGATTCCCCTGAAACGGGGATCGCGGCACAAGTTCCCGCAGACCTGAAAATATCCTTGGCGTACCGGTATCGAAGTTCGTTTGACCCCTGTGCCCGGTACGCAACTCTGTGGTTTTCAGTGAGGAACATGTTACTGCCCCTACCTTCCACCTTAACCATGCTGCCTTGATGTGGATACACATGCAGTTTGACAGGTTTTGCCCAAGTCACAACACCATTGTGTGGGTGCAACGACGCGACTACGTCTGACAACGTGACTTCAGGTATTGCCACCCATCCACGTCTTGTCAGAACTTCCGTGTCAGCATCAACACATTCGTGGTTGCCGTAGCCCAGAGCAATAATGTTTTTCGCGTACGGCTCGTAGAACTTTGCGGCCGTTGTGACCAGTGAGTCAAGGTACTCACCGTTCTGGTGCTCAGGTCTGATATCTGACTTGTTCGACCTTTTGTCGTACTTACCCTGCATCGCACAGAACAGGTCACCTATATCAATGATACCAGCTTCTCTTTCAAGGGCTTCGTCGAGATGCTTCTTCTCAAGCTCCTGATTACAATGTGGATTATCGTGGTGCCGGTCACCACTCAACAAGAACCAGTGCTCTCTCTTCTTTTTGCAGTCAAGGTACACACTGACGACGTTAGGGCTGACGCCCTTCTCCAACGTGAACATACGTGGCTCCGCAAGGATTGGCTGATAAACCGGGGCCATCCTATCGAAAAGATGGCCCCGACACAATCTGTTTCCTACTTCTGGGAAGCCAGAAACGGCGGTACCGGCTCGGGGTACCGTTCCTTGATCTGCTTGATCAGCTCTTTCACACCAGCGGTAGGATCGCCCCCCGGCACCGGCCTATCGTCCGTCAACTGACCCAGGTTAGCCGCGTCACGCACGATCAGACAGCAGGCAACAGCGTGAGCCAAGTGGTGACAGCCGCTGTCTGCGTCAAGCTCCTCACCCTCCCACCATTTCATCAGGTGACGCAGAGCAGCATCGTAGTAGACGCTGGACCGCACACCGATGACTCGCCAGTTATGACGGCCGTACTTGGCTGAGCCATCCAGCATGGCGGCACCGACCTCGTAGAGCGGCCCGGTGGGGATACAGCTCAACGGGGGCTTGGTTGAACCAATAACGTCTTTGGGGTTGGAGGGCTTGGTTTCAGCCCCGTGTGGAGCTGGAGCCTTGGCAGGGTCCCACTGAGACTGCGTGACATACTCACCCGGTCCGTCAATTACTACGTTTGTAGTAGCAGCCGGTTCTGCTGACGGTTCGTCTGGTATGACCTCGAACCAACGACCGGGTAAGCTGTCCCACTCCCCCTCATCATCGGCTACCCAGAAGAACCCAGACGGTTGCTGGTCGACCTCGTAAATCTTACCAGATGTCATATCACGACTTGTACCGATAAACTTAGCCTTCATCACACTTCCTCCTTCACAAAGATGCCCTCTGCCGTCAGGTACCCCTTCCGGTCCTTGATCTGATCATAAGCCTGCTTGACGCAGTCCACAAGAGTTGTACCAGCTTCTTCCGCAATCTGAGAAATGTACGCCACCATAAGCAGCCAGGTCATCCAGTACGAGCCTTGACCTTTACACGCGGCCCCAAGTGGGATCAGAGCCTTCTGCAACCGATCAACCGGGTCCGGCACCGATGATGGTGCCACTGAGGACCTCCTTGCCTCTGGTGTCACCGTGTCACAGTACTCCTCGTCGTAGCAGGTAGCTCCAACGATCAAGGTGACGTATATGTCCCCGATGGCGTCCCTGATTTCGTCTAACCCGTCGCGGTGGAACCCGTTTCCGTGAACATAGAACTTTCTACAAGTTAACGCTTCGACCAGCTCCTTCACCTCCTCGGCCGTCTTAAATGCCTGAGCGTAGGCCGAGCTGTGCGTCAGGATCATCCGATCGTCTGCCCACTTAACGATCGCCAGGTTCAATTCCGATAATGTCATGGTACCCTCCAAAGAAAATTGTGAATGTCACCGGGCGTATCATCGCCCCGGTAAAACTTTTGTCAAACCATCGTTGGTAAGATTCTTTACCATAGGAACACTGTACAGACGTCCGGTGCAGCTACTGCATCCGCGCCCCGCGCACTAGGTTTTAGGATGCACTAAACATCTGTCAACTGCCGAATTGGTAAGGATTTTTACCATCCGGTACCGGCTTAACCAGGTATTACCGTAGACGGTTTAACCGGGCTTCAGGCCCGGTAAACGTAGAGAGATTTCTTTGCGACCAATCTTTGACAAAATTTTAGTTTGGATTTGACAGGCCAGCCTGGTAGACCTACTATGCCCGCATCGCGGGCTAGTGGTCTACCAGGTCTCGCTGGTTAAACCGGCTTAAAGTTTGACCAGTGATTAGTTTCTAAAGAAACCCTTTAGGTATAACCAGGTTAGAAGTCAGGTATAACGTATAAGGTCTAACCAGTTTAACCTGTATAGCCGGTATGCAAAAAAATGAGAAGGGATGAGGCCCCATCAACTGCCCGCCGCTGTGCCCAGCTCCGGCAGATCATCAGACTGGGTTCCTGCCCGCACCCAGAACACGCTCTGGTTCTGAGGATGACGACCGATGACGGTTACGTTAAATACTGCTCGGACTGCAACCACGTCACCGACAGCTACTTCCCAAGTCCGATAGTGCTGAAACCAAGACTTGACAAACCATCAACCTGAGTAGACACTGTCCCGGTCCGCTTCCCCCGGAGACAGAAAAGATGAATGATTTGCAAGAGCACCGCCAGGCGGCGTTGCGAACGGCTGGGCACCTGTGTCGCCTCGGCGTACGTATCTTCCCATTAAAGTATGGAGCTAAACAAGAGTTCCTGCACAAAGGCGACTGGGACGCCTACGCGACGAACGACATCAACAAGTTCGTAACGCTCGTGCCGTCCGGCCTCTTTAACATGGCCATCTCGTTTGGTCCGGAGTCCAATCTCTGTGACGTCGAGCCAGACAGTGAAACCGCAGCCGCAGCACTCAGTGAGATGATCAAGGAGTCCGGTGTTAAGACCGTGATGTACTTCACGTCTCGACGAGGTGTCCACCACCTGTTCAAGTACGAACCTCGGCTGGCCGTTTTCAACAAGGCCAACCTGAAGGTCGACAACATCGAGTGCCGCCTTGGTCTCTTCAACGAGAAGAACAAACGACGGCAGTACTCCATCATTCCCCCATCGTTGCACCCGGACACAGGGTTGTTCTATGACTGGGTACCGGGTCATGCACCCTGGGATGTTGGTGTCGCTCAGATGCCTGAGAACATCATCCAGTTCTTCCTCACCAACTATACTGACAAGGACTATTCAAAGGCCGATGTCGTATCCACAGGTGAAGGGTTTCTCCCGGGCGAAGGGTATCGCCATGACTGGTTGCTGAAGTTCTCCAAAGAGCTTTACACCAAGTGGATGCTGCCCCGCAATCATGTCGAAGACCTGTGCCGGTACATGTCTCAGGCTATCGGCTCGTACGAGATGGAGGGCCGGGGTGAGCACGAGATCAAGAACCTATTCAACAACCTTCAGCGGCCGGTAGACCCGCTGAAAGAGTTAACCACTGAGATCAGCATGGAGGATGTCAACGACGTCCTTGAGACCATGAGGTCCATGCAGGCGTCGACTAACGCTGGTCAGTCACCAGAGATCCCAACACACATCTTTCCGGAGATGATTGAGGAAGCCAGTCAGTACGCAAAGCTGGCAGGCTATCCGAGGAATCTATTTCTCCATGCGATCCTATGCGTTACCTCGCACGCACTGGGTCAAGCCGTCAGAGTCAGAGTTAGTCCAGACCACGATACGATGGGTCTGCAGATGTTTTCATTCGGAGTGGGAGGTTCCGGGACGGGGAAGAGTAAGACCTTATCGGCCTTGCTAGGACCGGTCTCCCACTCCGAAAGTGTTACAACCGAAGGGAGCCCCGAAGGTCTCGTCTCCCTTATGAGCCGGTTCCAGCGTGGGATCATGCTGGAGTTCACCGAGGGTAAAGAGTTCTTCAAGATGCTCGGCAAGTATGGACCCAACGCCGGGCAGGGGTCAGACAACAGTCTGTTCCACAAGTGCTGGTCTGGCGACAAGATCAAGAGGACACTGCAGAAAGGTACGTTCGGGGTACAGCAGCCTTTCCTCACAGTCTGTGCAGCGATCCAGAAGATCAACCTGAACCAGATGCCAATCAATGACTGCATGGATGGGCTCCTGCCGAGAATGTTCGTCTACCCAATCGGTGATGTACCAGCTAAAGAGGACCCGGCAGCTTTGGCCAAAGTCCAGGAGTTCCTAAAGCAGTGGTATGAGATCGTAGGGAGACTGGAGTCTGTGAAGCCGTCTATCGGCTTACCTTCGATATCAGGTCTTCTTGCCGGGACCGGAGTGGCTGTTAAACCTCTCACGATGACACTGGACTCCCAGGCTCGTGAAGCCTGGCGAGAGTATGCCGCCTACAAGAAGTCCCCGCAGACGCTCAGCCAGTGGCCAGAGGACCATCCGTACCGAGCAGACGTTGTTCGTCATGCCGAGATTGCGTTACGTACAGCAACGAAACTTTTGACGTTGAACTGTGGTTGCGACAAAAGATTCTGGGAGCTGCATCAGGTTGGCAACCAGGACCACGGTAACATCAGCAAGGAGTGGATGCAGAAAGCAATCGACTTCATGGAGCACAACTGGTATCAGAAACAGAAGCTGGTTGATGGAATCGTGGAGTCAGCCTTTGCAGTAGCCAGCAGTAACTACATGCTGGGTCGAGAAGAGTCAGTACCAGCCCGGTTTGCGGTCCAGGCGGCTGACCGCCGTCGCCGTGTTGAGAAGGCGTTTGGTGACGTATGGACACTCCGTGAGTACTACAGTGTTCTCAAGTTGAAGAAAGATGAAGCCAGGAAAGAACTGGACATGTTTCTGCGAGAGGGTACTGTCGTAGAATTGCCGATACAGGGCGAGCAAAAGACCGTTCGATTCAAGTTTTTAGGAGAAGCAGATGACAAGTGATAGTACGCATACGTTGCACCGGATTGACGTGAAGGACCGGCTACCGAGAGACGACTCGTACGTGCTGGTCTGGGGGCACAACAAGGAGGCAGGCATACGTTGGGTCGACGTATATCTGTTTATCGACGGTGTCTTCATTGATGAGGATTCTGAAGACCCGAAAGAGTGCAGTGACATGGTTACCCACTGGGCTGACCTGACCAACATCAACTGGAACGATGGGGTGCCGATAAACCGGGGGTACATCCAATGACACTGATTGACGACATCGCACGGATGGAGGCTGCGGCCAGGTCACACTTCGTCAAGCCCGAAGTAGCTGAGGAGCCGACGAGGGAGTTGCCGATGGACAAGATCACCCTCGATCCCAAGCTGGACCCGGACCCGTACAATCTCCACGGTATGTCTCTGTCATACCGTCTCAAGTGTATGGGGTGGCCATGAAGGTCACGTTCTGTTTAATCGGCCGGGCCGGGTGCAACATTCGTTTCGTGTGGGACGACGTTGGACCCGGCCTGTACGTTCAATGGTCCGACAAGCCAGACCTTGTCGGGCTGATCGTCCGGGAAGGTGATGGTACTTTCCCGGACGAGTACTTTGCACATTTGACGGAGGTGTTGGCGTGAACGGTCCATTCCTAGAAACTACCGATGTAAAACCCATACCAAGTTTTGACGGATATCTCGTGTGTAGCGACGGGTACGTACTTTCCTGCAAAACGAGTCGTGGGTTTCGGTCAGAGTACAGAAGATTAAACCCCTCTACAGACGCAAAAGGATATCCAGGACTGACACTTTGTGGGAGGTCAGGAGAGCGTGTCAAAATCCGGGTACACAAACTCGTTGCTACACTTTTCGTACCAAACCCGAAGTCTCACCTGTGCGTCAGGCATCTTGACGGAAACCCGGCTAACTGCCGGGCAGATAATCTTGCATGGGGGTCCTACTGGGAGAACGAACAGGATAAGAAACGTCATGGTACGTATGACCTTCGACGCACCGGAAAACTCACTGCTGATGACAGGCATAGAGCGTGGGAACTTTGGGAGGGTGGAGCATCCCAATTAGAGATAGCCGAACTTTTCGGAGTATCACGACCAACGATAACACGACTTTTTAACTTAACGACTTGGAGCGGAATGCAATGCACGTCTTAGTTGGATGTGAGTTCTCAGGGGCTGTTCGCAGAGCGTTCCGGGCTAGAGGGCATGACGCTTGGTCATGTGATCTTCTACCAGCAGACGACGGGAGCCCACACCACCTACAGTGCGATGTTTTAAGCATACTGGACTGCGGTTGGGACTTGTGTATTTTTCACCCACCTTGTACCTACCTTTGTAACAGCGGAGTTCGATGGCTGTACACGGAAGAGGGTCGTCAAGAGAAGATGAAGGCCGGTGCCGAGTTCTTCAGTAAGTTTCTCGAAGTTGACTGCCCGAGAGTCTGTATTGAGAATCCGATCATGCACAAGCACGCCAAAGAGATCATTAAGGTAGACTACACCCAGATCGTTCAGCCGTGGCAGTTCGGCCACGGGGAGACCAAGGCAACATGCCTGTGGTTAAAAGGCTTACCGAAGTTGGAACCGACGAACATTGTTGAAGGGCGTGAAGCTCGGATACACATGATGTCGCCGGGGAAAGACCGAGGCAAGAAACGGTCAGAGACGTACCAAGGCTTGGCTGACGCGATGGCGGCACAGTGGGATAACTTATGAGCACATGGATCTACGCACGAGTCTCAACACTCGATCAGTACGTCAACGGCTACTCCATTGACCAGCAGGTCCGGGTGTGTCTTGAGTACGCCAGGAACAACGACTACCTGCTTGGTCTTGAGACCAACTGTGACCTGCCCGGCGTCTTCATCGACGGTGGTAAGTCAGCCTTCAAGAAGAAGCTATGCCAACGGCCAGGTGGGCTCCTGCTGCTTGGCAACGCTAAACCCGGCGACGTCATCATCGCGTTAGCCACCCATCGTCTGTTCCGCCAGTTTAACGACATGGTTGCTGTGATGGACCAGTGGGTACAGAACGGCGTGACGGTGAAGTTCGTCGACTACCCAACGCTCAACACGGATACAGCCAACGGCAAGGCGATGCTCTACATGATGGCTGTCATGGCTCAGCTACGATCAGAACTGATCTCAGCCCGAGTTAAAGAGTCACGAGTCATCGCTAAAGCGGTAGCACCCGAGCGACCAAAACCTGTGGTAGTCGAGCCACTGTCTTCATCAAAAGATATCGGTGCCATCCTTCAGCAGATCCAACGCGACCGTGAAGCTGATAAGTACAAGTTCACAGGCCGAGTCCATGCCTACGTCCGCGTATCGACGAATGACCAGACAGTCGAGCATCAGGTCAACCTGCTGACTAAGCTCCTGCCAGCAGACCTGCGTGGAGCTGAGGTCATCTGGTACAAGGATGAAGGGGTGTCAGCCTTCAAGACCAAGTTCGAGAAGAGAAAGGCCGGGGGCGAGATGCTCAAGGCACTGAAGCCCGGCGACATGGTTGTGGCGTGGCGACCAGACCGTCTCTTCAGGTCAATGGTCGACGCTAACCGAGTGGTCGATTCGATCCACAAGACCGGGGCGTCCCTGATGACCGTTGAGGGCGACCTGAGAACAGACAAGCCTCAGGGCAAGATGCTTATGCAGATGCTGGCCATGTTTGCGGAGATCGAGTCACAGGACATCTCACGCCTGACACGACTCGGTAACTTTGGGGCCATCGGGGTCAACCCGAAGATGCAGGCGATGCGTGTACCGAAGCTCCTGCGTGACATGAAGAAACACTTCAACCAGAAGCACTACCACTTCGAGAACATCTTTTCGGCAGACGAACGGTTCTACATGCACATTGAGCTTCACCTGACAGCGAAGAACTATCGTAGTCGGAAGGAAGCATTCCGTGTCATCAGTAACAAGTGGTTGAAGAGGAAGGGCCTGCCGCCAATACAGGGCGAGTACGGCGAGTCGTGTAGAACATACGCTCGTCGGGTTCACCTCATGCAGAAGATCGAGTTCAGCGAACGACGTCACAAGCTGTGCGAAAAGTTACAGAAACACAAGGGTGAGGTGCGGTACCCGTTGAGTCCGGAGACAGCGTGTCAGCTTATGCGGAACCAGACAGAGTTCCTCCGCGTTGCGAAGATGTTTCCGGGACGGCTAAAGGACAAGCAGTCACTGACAATGCTGGCGTCATCGTGTGCGTCACCAGAGGCTGCAGCAGACTTTATGGGGAGACTGGGATGACGCTTACCAAAGAGGAGAAACTGATCAGGTATCTTGAGGCACCAAAGCCTGAGCAAACACAACCAGCTCATCCCTGAAAATCTGAAGACGACCACCCAACCAGAAAGACCCGAGGTAGTAACGCACCTCGGGTCTTTTTTTATTCTGCAGTCCCTTGAGACACCAGTTGCGAACCGTGTCTGTCGTCACTTCAACGCCACGTTGTTTGAGCCAGGCGACCACTTCTTTTGGGGTCATGTACGGCGGCTCATTCTCGTCTATCAGCACCTGTAACTCCGTCTGGGGGTAAAACCGAGAAAGCTGAAAAAGCCGAATCTGAATAGTTTGTAAACTTCTTGCTATTGCAATGCAAGGCTAAAAGGATTCTCATGCTTGGGAATGTTTAACCCCCAGACATAAGGACCCAAGATGACTACCCCAGCGATACCGTCGTTTCAGATGTTGCAGCAACAGGCTGCTATCCCACAACCGAACATTCCGAGTGCTCCGTCTGGGGGAGCGAACAGCCCTCCCGTCCCGGTTCCACAACCGGGCGGGATGGGTTTACCAGCTCCTCCAACACCACAGCCGACTCCTCAGTTTGTACCACCAGCGGCTCCCCCGCGAGACCCGTATCTGGTTCAACTTGAGCAGGAGGGAAGACTCCCTCCCGGACGGTTCAACACTGTGCAGGAAGCGTTCAACGCGATCTACACTGTGGCTGAACAGACGGCTGATGAACTCGACCGAGTCAAAGCTCAACCTGTAACCCCTCCAGCCGCTCCGCAGCTTCCTGCACCACCGGCTGAAGACTTGAATAAGATGGCAATGGCTTTCCAGCAGAATGGCTGGATGGCTCTTGAGAACGGGCAGTGGGTCGCTAAGCAACCTGCTGCCGGACAACTGGCTCAGCAACTTAACCAGCAGATCCTTGAAGCACAGGCCCGTCAGGCTGAACTGTCTGACCCTGCAGCCTTCATCGCTAAGTACGGCAAGACGGCAATCGAGCAATACCTGACTCCACTCCAGAGAGAGATGGAAGCCCTGAAGCAGCAGAACCTGCAGCTTCAACATGACATTGCGAAGAGTACCCCAAAACCGCACGAAGCGTGGATCAAGCAGAACGAGGCTGTGCTATGGACGACCGATCAGAATGGGACACGTACACCATCCGTAGCGGGAAAAGCGTACGGCGATGCGTGGGACATGGCTGCGAACTACGGGATGACACCCGAGGATGTTCACAGGTTTGCCATGACAGCAGCCACCCCATACTTGACAACCGTGACTCAACAGGCCCCACAGCCTCAGCCACAACCTTGGATGCAACAGGTTCTTCAGAACCCACCAGCACAGAACCCGGCGTTTAACGCTCCGGGAACTTTCCTCAGTAATGTTCCTCCTCAACAACAGAATGTATTCCTGGACAACGACGGACTCCCATCGTTTGCCAGACTACAAGCCCTTCCGCAATAACACGGAGTAGCACATGGCCGGTCATACGATCAATTCAGCAACTGTCAACGGGCACATTAACAGCGTCCGTGACTTGGCTCCGAAGTACTGGAAGGGCGTTTCTGACTTGACAGTCCGAAACTACCTGACGTACTTCAATCTGATGAAGTACGGGTCGATCACGTACAACGCTCGTTCACACACTCAGATGTGGAACGCTCGGGTCAAACAACCACAGATCATCCCGGCCATCGACGGTCAACCAATCGAGTTCGTCAACACTGACACTGACATCCAGTTCTACATCGGCATGAAGGGGTACCGTGGTACCGACTACTTGCCAGAGCTGGAATACCTGCAGGCTCAGGGAGCACCTGAGCAGATCAGTGACCGCTACACCCGCAAGTCCAAAGAACTTGCTCAGTCCATGATGGAGCGACTCAGTCACTCCTACTACAAGGACGGCAACCTGGCTGCAAACGTGTATGACTTCGTGGGTCTGAAAACCCCACTGTCATACGCAACTGGCACCGTGACTGCTGCTGACAAGATTGCGAAGCCTGACGGGACCTACGCTGGTCAGTCTTGTGCTCTCGGTAACCTTGGCGGTACCTGGTCTGGCGACTTGGCAACCAGCCCGAATGCAAACCTGGACAAGGACTGGCCTTTCGGTCAGGGTTCAAGCGAGTACGACGGCACGAGCCCACTGATCGTTAACTACGCCTCGACAGCGTGGCAGACTTCTGCTACCGACTGGGCCTCAAACGCTATCGCTGCAACGAGCTATGCTCAGACTGCGATGCTGCACCGAGGCGGTCAGTCAATGGTCGGAGCCATGCCGAACGTGGTCATGGCGTCTGAAATGTTCACGGAGTTCAAGAACAGCTTCCGTGAGAACAACCGCCAGATGATGCCGTTCCGCGACGGTGACCTCGGCTATCCAGGCGAAACCCTGATGGTCGACGGCATGGTCTACTCAATGGACTACGCTGTCCCGACTGGCGAAGCCTACATGTACTTGCCACAGTACGTGGAAGCGTTCTTCGTCCACAACCAGATTTACGGTGCTCAGGGTCCTGACTACTCTGTCAAGGACGTTGGATACCTGTACTACGTCAGTTGCTACGGCAACTACAAGTTCATGCCGAAATACCTGGCTCGATTCATCTCCAAGACGTGATGATGACGGTCAAACCGATAGCCCGGCCTTAACCGGCCGGGCCTCTCTCCTCCCTGAAACTCTTCTCCATCTTTCGGAGCGTTCAATATGTCTTGCAACATTCAGCAGCAACTTGGTGAAGTGGACATTGTCAAAGACGACAATGCCCTTGGCGTCGTAAAGACTTTCCTCGATCGGGATACTACCGATCCAAACGCCCATGTCCTGAACTCTCAGTCCACACTCAAAGCCATCTTCGTGAAGAACGATTCTGGCGGAACCTTGGGAAGTGGCCTTGGGGCTACCTACAAGAGCGGGGGCCTTGGGAAGACGATTGGGGCACTCAGTGGGGCGAACCTTCGCTGTGATGGAGTGGTTGACCCTTTCATCGGGGTCGGCAACACTGTCGCTGACGGAGCCTACTTCTGGCTGATCATCGAAGGTCCAATCGACGTAGAGATCGGTGCTGGAGATATCACAGCTAACGCTGTCGTACAGACCTTGGCGTCTGGCAAGTTCGGAGCTGGTACTGCCGGTACGAACCCAGTCGGTCACTGCGGCCTTGCAGCCGAAGCTGCGTTGTCCGGAGCCCGAGCCAGAGTCTTCTTCCAGAATGCGTTCTCCGCAGTCAAAGGCTGATAAACACACCCGACGCACCTCTCGCACGTCAACGTCAACGTACGTCCGTGCTGACGTGCATCTCGTCGGGTCTTTCTTTCTCTTCGCCCTCACCGGCTACGAATGGTGGTGATCCTAACTATGACGCCCAACAGTCCTCCACCCGCAATTCATGGTACCTCAACAGCTCAGGTAGTTCAGGCTGGTAATCCGGTTCAGGTGACTCTGACGCCGCCAACGCAGAAGTGATCTACCAGTCAATCAGACTTTAACCCGAAGGGCAGGCAGGCTAGACTTGTCTGCCCTTTTTCTTTAGGCGAGTCATCATGCCAGGATTGATGGAACTTCTGAGCTACGCGGGTAACGCTCTTGATCTACCAGCATCGTCGTTGCGAGACCTGTTCGCCGGAAGTAACCCGTTCGACCAGTGGGCGACACCGTTCACGTCAGAGAACCGTACGTCTGGCAGGGACATGTTGAACCCGATCTTTGGTAAGAACAAAGAGACGGGTATGTCTGGCTGGCTCAACGACCCACTGGAGGGAGTGGCTGACGTTCTTGGATTCGGGGCCGAGATGATCCTTGACCCGTTGAACCTTGTCAGCGGTGCTGGGGTTATGAAGGCTTTAGACGGTCGTAGGATCGCTAAGTCGGATAACTGGTACAATTCTGCGTTGAACGAGTTCAACGGTGGCAAGTATGGGTACGTCAACGCGAAACTGGCTGGCCAGGCTGACGAGCTTGTCAACCCTATCACACAGCAGGCTCCACAGAAACTCCTCGGGTACACCCCCGAGCGTCCTGTTGTTTATCACGGTGGGCATGACTGGACTGCGTCTGCGACACCGGAGAATCCATACGGCATGTTCGACGTGGGCCGACTGAAGACTGGCGAGGGTGCTAACGCTTACGGGCCTGGTGCGTACTTTGCCGAAGCGGAGAGCACGAGTGAGCATTACCGGGATTTAGTGCAAAGAAAGTTGAAGCGTAACGATCCGCTGACAGAATTCAGCCGAGCGTTGATTAAGAGAAAGAATGAGCTTGAGCCTAGCTCGGGAGCTATAAACCCGTTGTTGAATTCGTTCATTGACGACCCGGTTCCAGACAGTGTCAAATCCCTTGTGTCATTGCTGGACAACAACAATTGGCTGGGTACTGACATCAGGACTTTGAGGGGGCGAGACAAGCTGTACGACATACTGAGTGACGGGGTTGGTCTGGACAAGCAACCAATTCCGGCTGAGATCAAAGCTGCATATGGCAACCTCGAAGCATCGGTTCCTAAAGCGAGACTATACCAGCTCGATGCTCCTGACGACTTTCACGAGAAACTCGTCGATTGGCATAAGCCGCTCGGTCAGCAGCACTACCCAGTCCAATCAGGTCTGATGGAGAGCGTACCCGGGCTGAACGATGCGGTGAACGAGTTTATGGCCTCACGGACCAATTTAGGTAAAGCGAGGATGAGGATGCGAGAGTTGAAGGGTTACAATCCTGACTACCTTGACACTCCGGAAGGTATGCGTTGGTTGGCAGCAGCCAGTCAGGCTCGTAACAGTCAGCGAAGCATTGCCGAAGACATCGCGAGACGAACAGGTTTACACGAGAGTTCAGCCATAGACCTCCTCGAAAATGCAGATGAACTTACTGGCGAAGAGATCGCCCGGGTGTTACTGCGGGGAGAGCCACGTACCGCACCAATAGATAATGCGGAGTCTGTTTCAAAACTGGGTATTTCTGGGACAAAAAACCTTGCTGCGTCTACGGGCCGCAACACGTACAACTACGCCATCTGGGATCAAGACCTTTTGAACCAGATGAGGGTACGAGCTATCGACGGTCAACGTGTACCGATCAACCCAACGACTCTGGTTCAGCAGGTTGCCAAACCGCGAGTCCAGGCAGCGGACGCGGCAACGATGCAATCAACGAATCCAATGCGGCCGATACAACAGTTGCCGGGCGTAGCCGCCCCAGTCGCAACAACTGCCCTATACAACATACTCGCCCGTCAGAACAATTACGGCGGTGTAATGTGAGCGAGGTATTCCCGGGCCGCGTCATCTGCAAAGGGATGTGCGGTATGCCGGTCAAGCAACTCTCCCCCAGAGGTTTCTGTATGTCCTGCGAAGATGAAGTAAAGACAGCCAGCACAATTGCTGTGCTGGCCACGAGTACTCCGGCTAAGCCCGGGCGTGGGTTCAGGGATGCCTTAGCTGAGGTACGCCGATCGGGACGGCCGCTCACGCTCGACATGGCCGAGGCTGCAGAGGAGGCTCTCGGCGGAGCTGGTAACCTCGCCAAGATGATTGTAGAGGATCTCAAGAGGGTGAAAGGTGAACACCTCGATCCCGAGCTACAGGTCTTCCACGAGACAGACTGGAAGGTGGCCAAAGGGTTGACCGAGATGTTGGTCAACATCTTCCAGGCACGAGACAAGCTCGCTGGCGATACGGGGGACCCACTGGCCGATGTGTCCGAGGCTGACCTCATGGCCATCGCCTCACAAGCTGCGTTGCTTCAGATTGAGACCGACCCGGACTTCAGGGTGAAGATCCTTGACGCGATTATTGAAGCAGATGCTGAAGCGGTGGTGGCTGCGGCTGGACGAGCCCTCGATAAGATTGAGGCTGGTCTAAAGGCCGAGGTTATCTACGTATGAGTGATCTCATCAGTCGAATAAAGTCATCACTGAAAGACAGGCAGGACCTTCAACAAGGTGTCGCTGCTGCTGCTAAGCTCGTACGTCAACGGGTAAACGCCCTTGAACTGTTCAGGCCAACGAAGTACCAGGAAGAGGTTGTCCTCAGTGGGGCTTCCGAAATTCTGGTACAAGGAGCACCACGATCTGGCAAGTCCACAATCGTAGCAGCGATGGTCTCGTCGTACCTGACAGGAGTACCCATTACCTTTTCGGATGGGTCGAAACACTACGTGCGTGAACCCGGTTGGCTTGACCGACCGGTCAACGTGTGGCTTATCGGTCTGCAGTTGAACCACATCGGTCAGACGATCTATCGACTGCTCTGCAAACCGGGAGCGTTCGACATTGTTCGAGACAAGACAACCGGCATGTGGAGATGCTGGCAGCCAGGCGTTGTACCAGGGGATGACGTAATACCAGTCAACGAGAGGAAGCCAGCACCACCGTTCATCCCGCCAACAATGATCGAGAAGGAATCGTGGGCTAACAAGGCAGCGTTCCAGTTTGAGTCGTTGACCATGAAGGACGGTTCAACCGTCTATGCGTTTGCATCGTCTGGAGCTGTGAAGCGTGGCGACCCTGTAAACATCATCTGGATCGACGAAGAAATCGAGAACAGCAGCCACTACGCCGAGTGGCAGTCTCGTCTGTCCGACCGTAAGGGCCGTATCTTCTGGACATCGTGGCCGGACGCTTCGACGCCTGCCCTGCTCGACTTATACCGGCGATGCGAGAACCAACGAGAAGAGTTCAACGCAGGTACTCGTAAAAAGCTCGACGTAACCAACTTCAAGTTCACCTCATTCAAGAACCCCTTCATCGACGAGGATGAAAAGCGTAAGCGTATCGAAGGTTGGTCAGAGGATCAGATAACCGCTCGTGCGATGGGCGACTTCGTCGTTGGTAACATCCTCGCGTACCCGGAGTTCAATAAGCGTACCCACTGTGTTGACTACGGCGATGGACACCCGTTGAACGACAAGGTCACCGAGGCGATGCGTCGGCTCAACTGGAACGCTCCAGCCGACTGGTGCGTTGATATCATCCTTGACCCGGGTACTGTCCGGCCTGCATTGCTCTGGGTGGCAATACCTCCTGAGTCTTTCTGGGACGACGGCGACCCCTACCACATCGTATTCCGGGAGATGGCTGTCCCACGTATTCACGCTGGAGAAATGGCCAGACGAGCCAAAGCAGCCGATCCACACCGCTGGTACGCCCGATTCATTGGAGACGCTAAGGCAGGTGATCAGACGCCAATGGGGCACGCCCATACGGTTTTCCAGAATTACGAGATGGAGTTCCGGAAGGCGGGCTTGCGTTGTCAATTGACCGGTGATATGTTTCTCAGGGGTGAGACCGTCTGGGTTAACCGTTCGTTGAAGTTACGTACACTAATGCAGGTACGAACGTCATGCGGCCGACCCCGGTTTCGCGTTGTGACTCACATGTGCCCGGTGCTTGTCAAACAGTTAGAGACGACGGTGAAAGCCGTTACAAAGGAGGATGTTCAGGACAAGCTCGCTCCGGGCCAGATCCACGACATCTTAGACTGTTTCCACCCCTCGGTAGAGGTGTTAACAGACTCAGGTTGGAAGACGTGGGATACCGTAGATCGTACGGAGAGGCTTGCTACAGTTAGCCCACAGAATACACTGGAGTACCAGTCGCCGGTACGTTGGGTAGAAAAACAGTTTGACGGCGACCTGGTTGAGATAGAAACCCGCACAGTGAGCTGCTCGGTGACACCAACCCACCGGATGGTGGTGTACCGGCAGCACGACCGAGACAAATGGGTGTTCGTCAACGCAGAAGATTTACCCCGGCAAAACCTGTTGAAGCTGAGTCCGGGTGTTGAATGGGGGGTACAGTCCCAGGAGACAACCGAGTTAACATGCCCGTGGAAGTGTCGTAATAAGGCTGCATCAATCAACACCGAAGACTACGCAGAACTGATCGGATGGTGGGTGTCGGAAGGCAGTATAGATCAAGTAGTAAAAATACCAGGTAGCGGCTACCGCGTCCAGATAGCTCAGGTAAAGCCTGACGGTGTCGTGAAACTGGAAAACTTATTGAACCGTGTACCGTGGCACTGGGTGCGGGATAAGAGCAGCTACGTAATATCCAGTAGGCAGTTGTGGACAGCCATCCATGATATGAATCTGGGGTACAAGGCTTGGGATAAAAGGGTACCAGATTGGGTCAAACAATCTGCCCCTAATGTAATCAGGGCTTTCCTTCGAGGGTATCTCGCCGGTGATGGTTGGGTCCAACGGGGTAAAGACCATATGGCTACAACGAGTAGGCTTCTGGCTGGTGACCTACAGGAGTTGTACCTTAAACTTGGCCAACACACGTCTGTCACGGTTCGCAAAGGCAAAGACTGGAACATAGAAGGTAGAACGGGGTTAGGCCGAGATCAGTACTGGGTGTACCTTCGAAGAGGAGTCGCTTCCCTTGTAAATCACAAAAACGAATACTTGCCTACGAGAAAACACTATTCAGGGAAAGTGTACTGTGCTACCGTACCAAACGGCACACTGATTGTGCGAAGAAATATGAAGGTAATGGTTACTGGGAATTGTGCTGAGTACTACGCCGGATTCAACCCGAAGTTCATGGCACCTCCGGTGAATCAGGTTCCCAAAGACCCCGGTCTCCTCATGTGGGAGGCAGACCAGAAGTTTATCCAGGATCGTTTCCGTCGAGACAAGGAAGACCGCAAGGACAAGATTGTTCTCGGCATCCCATAACCCCCAGGACGTAGTATGAAATCAGCAGAAATTGTACGGCAGTACGAAGTGCAGGAAAACTCTTCGCCACATACGGTGTGGCTCGGAGACACCATCTGGTGGTTTGCCCAGAACGAATTGAATGGGGCTCCGGCCCCAGCCACTGTGTTAGCGTTTTGCGATGACAACATGGTTGACCTGTCATACCTGTCTGTCGTCGGTACGGGCAAACAGGTCGTGGTGAAAGGCGTCTGTCTCGTTGGAGATGAACGGCTGAAGAACAACAACTACCGTAAGAACGGATCGTGGTTACCACGAACAGCATTCGGCGTGTTACCGATTAAGGATTGACGATGCAACCGCTCGATATGGAACAACTGCAGCGATGGGTTCTGGGTCCACTGGTCAATCAGTGGTTCGCCCGGTTCGGTGCTGCAGAGAAAACGAAAGAGCGGTTCAACGTGATGGCCAAGCTCTGCCGACAATTCCTCGGCAGCTCAGCCAAGACCATGTGGGAGGACAGCTTCCGTAAAGAGTTCTACCCATCGGTCAGTCAACCACAGTTTATGGTCAGCTTGAACAAAGCCTTCGAGCTGGTGGCTATCATCGGCCCGAGCTTGTACTGGCAGAACCCGTCACGCGAAGTTAAGACGGCTGACACCCCCGACCAGGTACAGATTGCTCAGCTTCTTGGTTTGACAGATGAGATGTTGCTTGACCAAGTTAAGCAGCAGCAGGAGCAGAACGAGGCTCAACGCACAATGCGTAACAGTCTCGCCACTGTCGTGATGGAGTACATCGGTCGGCAGCACCCAGGCTCGGTGAAGTCTGACTACGAGATGATCATTCAGGATGCTCTTGTGACCGGCCGAGGGTGCGGCTGGACTGAGACATATGAAGACAAGGCGACAGGTGCGGCCTGCGTCGGTACGTTCTACGCCCCCGTCGATGACTTGCTGATCGACCCGGATGCAAAAGATCCACTCCTACGAGATGTAAAATGGATCGCCCGGCGTCATCAGGAACCAGCGTGGGTCGTTGAACGTCGCTTTGGGTACCCAGCCGGGTACCTCTACGGTCGTGGAACACACACCAGTTTCGAGTTCGCCACAAAGGGTTCAGTGCAGGAGAACGCACAGACCCTATACCAAGACCAGGTCGAATGGTTTGAGGTATGGTCGACAGGTGGTATTGGTGCTCGTGTTGCGGGAGTCCACGGTGACTTCGGCCAAGCCATCGACCAGTTGACCGGTGACAACTGTTACCTATGTCTCTGTCGTACGGTTCCCCACCCGTTGAACCTACCACCGGATCTTGTCAACCTGGGTATGCCGGAGCAGATCCTTGAAGCGTTGAAGTGGCGAACGTCACGATACGGTTCGGTCTGTGAATTGTGGAAGGACCGCAAGTGGCCTGTCGAGGTCATGGACTTCTACCCGATCATCAACTCAACCTGGCCGATGGCTGTACTCGGTCCGGGTATCGGTTCGTTGTTGGCCATGAACATCCTGCTTGTTACCCATCTCGAAATGAGCTGGGACCGACGCAGAGACATCATCGCCATCTACAACGGGTATGAACAAGAGGTCGAGCAAGCAATCAAGGGTGAGAACAACCCTGCGATTATCAAGATCAACCCGGTCTCGAATATCCGAGTCCAGGACGTCGTGTCGTTTCTGCAGCGGCCAGAGGTACAGGGTAACCTGCTGGACTGGTTGCAGTACCTCGACAACCAGTTCCAGATGGCGACAGGGCTCGATGACATCCACTACGGTGTCAGCCAGAAGCAAGCTCGCGTGAGTGCTGACGTAAACGCTAAGCAGAACGCTGCTAACGTCCGACCAGAGAAGATGGCGACTGACGTCCACAAGTTCGTAGTCAACGTCTCCACGAAGGAGCTGTGGCTCGCAGCGATGTACATGAGGGGCGAACAGCTCCGGGGTCTACTTGGCCCCTGGGGTTCAATGGCATGGGACACCTTGCTCGGGGCCATGCCGTTCGAAGAACTGTGTCGCGAGGTCGAGGTGTGGATCGAAGCGACAGACATGAAGCGGCCCAACCGCGACAAGGATATGAGTGATCTGGAGAGGATCGCACCGTTCTTGATTCCGGCTGCACAGCAGTACGCGACCGATACCGGCGACACCAAACCGATGAATGCTATCATCGCTCGGTTCGGGGAGTCTGCACAGATCCGGGACATCGAAGACTTCTTCTTCGGAGAGTGGCGTCCACAGCAAGATCCTGCCATGCTGCAGGCTCAGCAACAGGCTGCTGCCATTGAGTCTCAGAAAACTGTGGCTCAAACCGAAGAGATTAAAGCGAAGACCGTTGCAAGGCTGGTCGACGCTCAGTACAAACAAGGTGGAGCGGCGGCTCCTGCACAGCAAAAGATGCAGTGGAATGATCTGTTCAACCGCCAGAAAGTTCGTATGCAGGAGGAGGCTCACCTGCAGAAAATGGTTCACCTGCAGGAGCAGCAGGACATCCAGGCAGCGGCTGCAGAGCAGGCTGCGAAGAATAAGGGTAAGTAATGTCACTGTTGACACCTATCGAAGAGTCGGCCCTTGAGATGATGCTGAGGCACAAGCTCGGCAGTGGAGTCGGTACGTCAGCGTTGCTGAAGGTACTGAAGTGTGTTGACGAGAGCTTCGAGGAAGTACCGACTCCGGAAGTTGAACCAACTACCCCGGTAGCTACCGTGGAAGTCACGGAGTCAAGCCCATGAGTCGCTTCGAAACCATGAGAGACAACCTCGAATACGACGCTGTCGTAAACGCGGGGCCTCACGCGGTCGAAGCATTCGAGCGTATGCTGGCCAAAGGTGAGTCAGTGTCTATGGCGGCAACGCTTGCGACACGGACCCCACCAAGAACTGGCGTGGATGACAGGATCATCCAAGCCAACACGAAGTCTGTCTCTGAGCAGTTCCGAGGGTGCGAGCCGATGCTCGACCTGTACCGGAAGAACTACAAGATGAAGACGGGCGACAACCTTCCGGAAGATGCCGTGGTTTACAGAGGCTTAGCCAAGTACCCCGGAGATCCGGATTGCATCGTGACCCACAAGAACACGTTATCGGACGTCAAGCGTGCGATGAAGAATCGTAACGAGTGGGTCGAAGGCGACTGGGAGAACCATCCGGAGCAGCAATGCCCTGAGGGTCAGAAGGTCGCCATGAATGACGTGGCAATGGCTAGGTACAAGTCAGAGTATCGGGCACTGCCAGAGTATGAGCGAGTCGACGAGCGAGACCTTGAAGCTGAGATTCTTCACAACCACTCCCGGCCTATGTCGGGTGAGGATCTGATGAACGCACCGACAAGTCTTGATCAGGTTCAGAAGGAGACGTTCGGGTGATCACAGTCGACGATATGATGTCCCATATGTCAGTAGCGATTAACCAACCCCTCTCCGGCTGGCTGGAGGGAAAGGTTCGTAACGCGGTACTATCAGCATGGGCTCGCCTGATGACTCTGCACGAGTGGGCGTACTTCCATCGAATGGGTACGCTTCTCACGTACGCAGGTCAGACCACAGGCACCGTCGACTTCAGTGTCTCTACCCGGCTTGTAACACTGACTGGTGCGACGTGGCCGTCAAACGCCACGTCTCGCCACATCAGGTTGAACAACAACTGGTACCCGATCTACAAGAGAACCAGCAGTACAGTCATCGAGCTATACGACGGCAAACACCCGATCGAGGACCTTGACGATGAGTCCTACCTGATTCAACAGGTGGTGTACCCGCTCCCGCAGGACGTGGGAGACGTGCTACAGGTTATCGAGGGTATCCAGAACGTACAGATGATGAGGTTGAACCTTGTCGAAGCATTCCAGATCCAGGAAGGCTTTGCCTGGTCACCCGTCCTACCAACAAGCTACGCCTTGATTGGCGATTCGAATAACCCCCAGCGTTGGGCCATGTGGATACCAACGGAGCAGACGCAGGACGCTGTCCTGCAGTACATGTATAAAGCGAGGAGGCCGAATGATGTCCTTACTAGAGAACGCCGTGGAACGGTTACGGTCTCTTCTGGCGTGGCGACGTTTTCTGAAGGCGTGGTTACGTCCCTGTGGTCCGGTGCCAACGTACTGTTGAGAATTGCCAACAACGATACGGATACGCCAACAGGTACGTGGGGCGATACTCAAGCCGGTGACATCCGGTATAACAGGGACTGCACAGAGGTCCGGGTTGTCGAGCGTCTCACTTCCAGTACTTGTCGGATTTCCAATACCGCACTGGCTGTCGATGATGTAGCATACACAGCGTCCAGTCTCATCGACACTGCCGATGCGACGATGGAGGTTCTTGTTGCAAGATTAGCGGAGGATGAGTACGGTGCGAGACCTGTTGGCAACCATAGTGAGATGCTTACGTCAAAAACTCGGCTGGCAGCAGCCTTCCTTGAAGCCAAGTCCGCTGATTCCAGACGAGTCCGGTCTAAAACCCAGATCGCTCAATGGTACGGACTACGGCTACAGGACATTGGACATTCCCCCGCAAACACCTGAGCTTGAGTGGGTGACAACGGCCGACTTGGCCTGTGAGATCCTGCGACGGTGTGACGTGGGGGTACTGACTATCGGTACAAGTAAAATAGGCACGAACTACACACTGGAAGTATATACCAAGGGTAGCTTTGTCCACAAACTGATGGTGGTGCGACAGACCCAGGAGTTTTTGATTGACGTAGGAGTCGACGAGTAATGGCAGCCCCCGAGTGGAACATTCTCAATCGTACGCGGCTTATACTGGAGAGCATGGCGGCAACCCGCCAGTTCACTGCCAGTCAGGGGGAAGTCGTACGACCTGTTCCACCCAATGCCATTCGAGTGTGGAAAGCAGTTGAACAGGGTCGTGGGGAGAACGGCATACAAAACATTGCTCTCCCCGCGATCCGAATTACGTCACTGCCTGTGGAGTCCACAATCGGGGCCGGGCTGAACTGTGCTGATGATGAAGTCGTAAGAATAGCAATTCAAATTCTGGACGTGTCAAACTACGATTCATCTGGCCCACTTCGGACGTACATGGATTGGATGGATCTCATCCGGACTGAACTGCTTGCGGTACCTAATCCGTTCTTGCAGGACGCTGACGTGGAGGTGTATGATCCATTCGTCGTACACATTATCAAAAGGTTGTCTGCGGAAGCCCAGAGCCTGGTCAGACATGAGCAGCAGGTTGCTTTGTTCACATTCCAAGTTATGGTGAGGCACCACAGATGACAATGTCCGTTCCGGTCAACGCCCGTATGATGGTTAACGGGAAGAAGTTCTGTTTTGCCAAGTTCCTGAATCAGAGTTCAGTTGAACGGATACAGAACCCTGACGCCATTTGCGGTAACCGAGATCCACTGATCAACCGAACCGCGTCAGGTCGTCGCAAGTTTGCGTTCACAACATATCACGACATTACGTACCCGATCCTTGTCGAGCTGTTACCACTCGCCGGGTTGACCAACGTGACCGGTACGTACACAGCCAACCAGTCAGCACTGACAACGATTACGGTTGACGTGGACGCTGTCGGTGCCATCCACAGCTTCTCGGGATGCCGGGTGAGTCGTTTTATTCTGAGGGGCCAGACGGGTACGCTGCCGGTCTCTCTGGAGATCCAATGGATCGCTGAGGATGAAACCGAAGGAGCCCCGTCGTGGGTTGACGGCACTGTTGACAACATTTTTCCGTTCGCTGGGGCCACCTACGCGATCAACAGCACCGATATTGACTTTGACCGGTTCGCCTTTGTCATCGACAACAAACTGATCCCGTCGTGGAATGCAAACGTAGCTCTGACTGATGTTGGCAACGGACCACGTCAGACACTGCTTGCTACCAGTATCCCGTACATCGCCGGTACGAAGGACTTCTATTGGGACTGGAGGGACTCAACTGTATCTGGTAACGACCACGCATTAGTCCTGACCAACGGCACCGACACTGTGACGATCAACCTGCCGAACGCTGTATTCATCCCAGAAGGACCGTCCATCGAAGGTTCTCTCGAAGAGATCCGATTGCCGATGACTTGGGAAGCACATCGTACTTCAGCTACTGCAGCCTTTAACGTGGTACTGGTTAACACATGATCCCAGCGTACCTTAATGACGGATTCACTCAGGAAGCAGCACCGGGCGTCTTTTGCCGCCCGATGTTGTGGATTGAGAAGAAGGAGTGGAAAGAGTTGGCCGTCACGGACCCAGAGGGGGCGTGGCTCAGTTTGGTGCGTTCACATGTCTGGAACCGTGGAGACGCAGCGGATCAGTTCAAGTCTGAGGTTATCAACATTGTTCTCGGCTACACGTCGAAGGATGAGTCACGAGACTTTCAGGACCTCAGTGATAGCATTCAACTCCACGCAACGAACCCAGGTCTGAGTGTGCTGTCCTGCTCGACATGTCGGAAATACTGTGTCAACCATGAAGATGGAACTCTACACGTCGGACCGAGCGGGGAACCAACAATCCTTCCCGGAGGAATCAAAGTTCCATGTGAGACACATCGAGGCTGTCTCAAGGGACACTGGTCGGAGCCCAACGGCCTCTCGAACGAGCGATGGTTAAAGACTTGGCGGCACTACTGGAGGTACAGGACCGATTGTCCGATGCAGGACGAGCTGTGGCACCGCAACAGAATGTTGATCGAATGGACGGTGTTGTATGGACGAGATAAGCGACTTGATCCGTTTGCTGGCGGAAGCTCCGATGGAGGAACCGCCGATGTCTCGGCCAAAGGATCTGTTGGACAGGATATCCCTGGAGCGAGTTGTATCTGAGGGGGTACAACCACTAGGCAACGCGGTACCAGAGGCAAGCCCCACCAACACTTCAAAGGAAGTGGGGGCCGTAGCGAATCCCAAAACAGGTATGCCGGACATACCTGTTCAGGTCAGCGTATCACAGTTGGAAACGATACCGGGCAGACCTGCGGTACCAAACAAGACTGAGGTAGTAGCTGGTCGGACTGTTAACCCCAAACCTCAGCAACCGATGAAGGTCGGTGAGGCCCGGGTGTTCTCACCGGAAACAGTTACTGGTCGAGTTGCCACACCCAAGATACTGGATACTATTGCAGGGCTTCCAGCCTCCATGAAGGATAGGCAGTCGACCACAGGGCAGGCCCAGGTTACCCCGAGGGCTCAGGTCACCGTGACGGTACCACCGAACTTTCCGCTTGACCCAAAAGAAATCTTCTCAGTCGTAGATGACCTGATACAATTACCCCCCAGACAGGATGTATCCGGTGCCCGAGACCTACGAGCACCGATGTCAACAAGTAACCTTGAGTCGACAGAAGCCTTTGTTGCCCGGTCTTTCAGGGCGAACGAAGGTAACACATCAGACCTCGATCGGTGGCATCTATGATCTTCATGTACGGCGAGTATGCACACGATGTAGATGAGGTGATGGTACGCACCTCGGTACAGTGGATTGTTGACAAGTTCAACCGCCGCATGGGGGACATCATCGAGTACACAATCGTCGGCGTGAAGAAAGTCGATGACGATGCGGACCCTGAGATCACCAAGCAGAACCTGACTGATGCTCTGTTCGATCTGACTGAAGCGTACAACATCGACTACCAGGACTTCGGCCTGTACCACGATGATGGAGTTACACCGACAAGGCACCTTGTCTTCAACGAAGAAACATTCGGCGGTACGAAAGTAGTCGTACCCCCGTCATTTATCAACGGGCCTTGGGGTGGTCGTGTCGAGTACACGAACACCAGAACCTTCTTCCTTGTACTGCGGGCAGAGATTCGGGTCGGTGACGGGCTTTACGCTCTCAAGCAGAAGTTGACAGTCAAAGGCACCGGTGGCCCACTGTGGCGGTACTCCCCAAAGATCACGGGGGAGCCAGACGCTCAGACCTTACAGACAGCAACCAGCTTCTGGTACATCCAGGAGGGTGAGGCTATCGGCCGGTCAGATTTCCCAGTACCAGCGGACCCACTGTACCCATCGATCGAGCATGGTGAAATGCGGGTAGTCGAGTACACAGACGCACAAGACATCGTTGTTGGTGGGGCCGAGATGTATGGAACATCGTGGCAGTACGCGATGGAAGCCACAACGAGCCAGGGGTTTAACGCATTCATTGTACCGACCGTTGAGGCAATCGAATGAGTTGGTCCTTCACCAGCATCGTAGACCCGGTGGAAGCTGAGTACAACCAGACCCTGGGGTTTGCGGCAGATGTTGCACTACTTCGCTTCAACCCGCAGGTAGCAGCGATACCAACGTCCGGCACACTATCGTTTGTCTGGAGTGCCACCACCATAACGCTTCCAGACTGTGTTGTTGACCTTGCGTCCATGCGAGCAACAGATGATGGGTGGTTCACATTGCTGAAGGTTCTGGACCGGCGTGAGCGGTGGACCCGTGCGGCCCCGATCTCGGGTGAGTACAACACACTACGGGCTGGGTCGAAGTCCCGCGTCAGAACCCTCAGACAGCTCGGTACTCTCTTGATGACCGCACTCGGTGAGGCATCAGCCGACGTGTCTGCACTGCCAACAAACATCTACCCTCCCGTGTCATGGCGATGCGATGACGTGGTCGAGGTAGCGGAAGCACTCTTTACTGAGTATGGATACTCGGTCGCCCTTGGTTTTGGCTCTGAGACTGTCACCGTGGTGAAGCTCGGCACCGGGGCGACCCTTTCTTTAACGGATGCGTTTGCTGGGTCAGACACGATAGACCCGAAGCTGGTCCCTCGGTACTTCCGAAACTGCTTCGAGGATTCTGTCGCTCAGGTACGGCTGAAGATGGAAGCTGTAGGACTGGACACTGACGGCTCCTGGAAGCTGATCGACGATCTGTCTATTAAGCCAGCAGGGGGTTGGGAGCGTGTTGCACCGTACAGCTTGAACGAAGCTACAGACCCCCTGACCGACGACCAGAAGATAGAAGCTCAGGCGTACGTCCGGTCAGCCTACCGTGTCAAAGGTTTCGCTGACGGGACGTGGACCATACCGGACGGGTCCGGGTCATTAACAACTCTCGACCAGATCCTGCCAATCGACGGCAGGCTGCTAAGCACTGAAGACTTCCGGCCTGATGATACGTATGAGAACCTCCGGGTTTACGGTAAGTACCACCAGCTTCCGGACGAGAAGGCACAGCCTTTCGTGGGAGGTAATACGGATATCGGTGACCGCGTCATGGGGAGACGGTACAGGTTCGATGGTGAGAACGGGTTGCTGCTGTTTGAGAAGCCTATCTACTGGATGGATAACTCTGACGTTAAAGCAGCGGAGCTGTACATCGAAGTGACGATTCGCATCCGTGACTCGACCACAGGAGCATGGCGACACTACGAGTACGACGTGGACGCTGAACCGTCAGGTGTCGGGTATTACACGATAAGGCACGAAGACCGTGCTGAGACGATTGTCACGTACGACACAAGTCATGCAGTTACTGGGTACTCCACCAACGCGGTGTCTCTGATCGCGTTGGGCGATGCAGCGGCTACTGCGGCTGCAGGTATGTTCGCGACGTCGGCCAGTCGGTACGTCGTGTACAACCAGCCGAAGCTGGCTCTACGGTGTGACGGGGCGATCCAACAAATTAAACATGTTATGACTTGCGGAGAACACAGTCATGCGGTAAACCGTACTACAGCTTCGCAGAACTTCGAGTTCGACCGGAGGATTCCTTCTCGGGCTCAGCGAGTGGCTCACCTGAGGGCGATGAAGTCTGCTGTGCATATCCAGAGGTCTAAGGTGGTAGAGTCACGTAAGCGAGACAACAATGACTGACAGGAGTCGAGTACCAAACAGATCGGCTGTAGACTTGTCTGCGGTTGTCCCTTGGGTTAACGACGCTGGGGAGGAGATACCGGCGTTCGGGGTGGTCCAGTTACGGACGGCCTTTGATACGACCAGTCATGCCAGTAAACCTGACAACACGTCGGGTTTATTCTTCGTCAACGGTCCGGTACCGGTCGCCAGTGCGAAGCGAGGTGAGTCCCTCGTCTGGAATAAACCGAGGGTGGTACTGCTTGATGCTGCTGCGTCTGTTGGCGACGAAGTTGGCCCAACCGATGGGTCGTGGGAAATGTCTGATGGTGGTGTTGGGTTCCGGGTGCTGCAGCAGGCGGCAGACGGCATAGGCGTAGTTGTACAAGTCGGGGGCGGCTCCGGTGGCGGTCACACCATCTGGTTCACCATTGACAGTGTCCTGTGTCCCGAGACTGACTACGTCGACGAAACGACGCTCGTAGTCACAGCAACCTACTACAACCAGAGCTGCACAGGAACCCCGCCGGGGTCGGAGTACGGCGGCGAGTACTATGTCTATGACATCTGCAATTACCTGAGTGGATTGACCCCGCAGGACTTGGTTGGAACGACAGGGCGAGCAACGTACCACTATCCACTGACGGGGTACTGCGAACCTCGTTGGATCATCGACGACCTTTGTGCCCAGCCGGAGTGTGAATAATGCCTCCGAGGTATCTTCGCAAAGCATCGCCAACGAAGCTAGAACCCTGTGCTGAGTTCATGGTTGAAACTTGCGACACTGCCCCGGCTGATCAATGCTGCGGTGCCCTGCCTTGCAAGCTATGCTTGGAGTGGGAAGTCTACGGTGAAGACATTGCATACGGCTCAGCCACATTCGCCGGAACGTCATGGACGGGCACAGTTGGTTCGGTCGCCTTTGTCTCGTACTGGGAGCGGAACTACCTCACTGATGAATGTGAGTACATCGTCACTCTCGACGACGAAGAGGTCTACCGTGCAACATGTTACGAAGGAGCGAGTTGCCGAGATCCATCCGGCGAGGTGGCGGTGTCGACTGGATACCTTGAAGGCACGTTGCGATGGTCAAAATATGAGCCTCGCGAACTGGCACTGATCGATAATCCCGACACGGGCTGCAGAGACTTCTTTTGCGGAACGTGCCGGTGTTCGTGTGATTGTCTATGCGTGACGATTACCGACGTAGGTATCATAGTCGGAGAAGGCGAAATCTGCGACGTGTCGTATCCGTGTGACGCCCCTGTTTGGGAGGGCACTGTCGGGTACTACGAGCTGTCGGTTGCCCTCGGCAGAGACGAGTACACTGGCGAATGTGTTATCACGCTGACCGCTAACGGTGAGGAACAAGATCCTGTCTTCGTCACTGGC